>VTLG01012444.1_pt1 | contig 17053 bp, 12 predicted proteins | sample 4694571 | NCBI WGS metagenome assembly VTLG01 (sample SAMN12604809, study PRJNA352737) | marine metagenome | biome: ENVO:00000447; feature: ENVO:00000209|ENVO:00000569|ENVO:01000036; material: ENVO:00002151; isolation source: viral sequences binned using virsorter ...
CGGGTGTTTCTTCTACAGTCTTGACTGGTTCCTCTTCCTGATCTCGTAGATCGCTCGGAGGAACTACCATAGGTTTATAGTATGGTACGTCAGCTGTAGGTATTGGTATTTCTACCGTTTCTATCTTTTTAATATCAGGTAATAGTATGGTGGGTACTTCCACTAATCTGAAGGATCTGGTGTATTACCCTCTGCTAACCATTCTTGATATTCTTTAAAATGTCTATTCATAGGCGTATCCAATGGAAAACTATAAGACACACCATTACCTTCTGTAAAAGTAACACAAACATCTTTTGTTTGTTCTGGATCTTTTACTAATTTGTATTTTGCCATAATCTAAAAAATTAAAGTTCTGCGTCAAATCCTATCTCACCAGCATTTGATAAAGTTTGGAAGCGCATAGGTTTATTAGTGCCACCCGCATTATTACAACTAGCATAGACTTGTCCACTATGAGGTCCAGTAGCATGAATGTAAAAAACTGATGTTATGTGGTAATATGAGTTCCATTCATAAATATAAAAAGATGGACTAGCAGTCGCAACAGTGTATACACTAGGTGCAACTCTCATAGTACAAGGGTAGTAAGGATTAAATGCTACTGATACTGAGTTATTTAAAGTTGCACCTCTTCCAAAACAAGAGTCATGGGTTTGTTGATGATGTGCAGCTAACATAAAGAAATAACGCTGACACTTTGTTAAAGTCTCTTGATATTTTTCGTGAGCAAAGTCACTAGCTGAGTCTCCAACTTCTAATTGAAATCCTGTAAATTCTATAGTAGCACCGTTAGTTTCAACCCAATTTACAGCATTATCAGGAAGCCTTGTAGCTCCATCATAAGCAGCCCAAGCATTTAAAGGTCTTGTTCCTGTTGTATCTGTACCACTATATGGTGCAAAATCAAAAAGTAAACCTTCATCTTCATTATTATCAAACTGTAAATTAGCATGACCGGGAATTGTTTTGGTTATTAATGTCCAAGTATTAGCACTTAAAGTACCTGTCTCCATCACATAATTCTGTGCTGTGCCATCTGAAGTTTGCAGACGGAAATAAAAATTCTGTGAAACACTTGACTTAACCCAAAACTGCAAAGTTATATTGCTTGATGCAGAGGTGTAGTTCCAACCAGAACACGCAATATCTTGTGCTTCTAGTTTTTGTCTAAACTTAATTATATAATTTGCTTGTGCAGTACCTTGATTACCATTAGTTAATCTTACACTTTTTCTAAATCCTTTAGTATAAGGTGTTGTTCCTGATGCAACATCTTCCCACGATATAGTGACATCAGCAGACATATAATTATAGTAGTAATTCCATCTGTCAGCAGAGTAATAACCAGAAGAGCCCGCTTTAGAGGTAATATTCTTCTGATTTACATTCATAGCTCCATTAATAAACAAATTGGTAGCTTTACCACTAGCAGGGAGATTAGTTAAGTTTGCACCACTAATAGCCGGTAGTGTACCAGTTATATTAGCAGCCGGTACGTTGGTTAAATTTGCAGCACTTAACGCCGGTAATGTTGCCGGAAAACGTGCATCTGCAATAGTTCCAGTTAAATTTGTAGCGGCTAAATTAGTTAAATTTGCACCACTAATTGCCGGTAATGTACCAGTAATGTTTGCAGCCGGAACTGATGTTAAGTTAGCTGCACTTGCTGTTGGTAATGTAGCAGGGAATCTAGCATCTGGAAGTGTACCTGATGTAAGATTGCTAGCACTTAAAGCTGTCAAATCTTTTGCAGTGTTTGCTGCTATAGCTGAACTAACAGAACTATCTAATTTTGCTGTAGTAACTGTTCCGTCAGCTAGTGCTCCTGTAACATAAAATATACCATTCATGCTTGCATGTGATGTGCATATATAATATAAAACATCTGGTGCATCATGTGGTACTTCAAATATAATTGTAGTACCTCCACCTCCGGCGTTATTTGTTACGCCTGTGTTGTATATAGTGCCGCCTGCTCCGGCTACACTTTGTATACGAAACGGATGTGCTCCAGAAGAGTTACCGTTTATAAATTTGTATGTTTTACCACGTGTTAAATACAAGGTAGGGTCATTGACTGTACCTGTCAAACCTTCTCCTGTAAATGTGTAGTGATTTGTACCACTTGCTCCTAGTGTGTAAGTGTGGTCTAATGCTTCACTATCTAGACCTGCTCTTGTTACTTGTGTTAGTGTCATTCAACCTCCTTCCAAGTTTCAGTAGTTGTATCATAAGTTATTTCCTTCCAAGATCCTGTGGGTTTCATTTCCCCTGCCTGCCATGTAAGACCTTCTTTCCATTTATAAACTTTACCGTCACTTGGGTAATCAACAGGTGCTTTCCATTGACAAGTAGTTTCGTCTAAAATCCAACTATCAAAAGGTTGAGGAGGAATAAAAGCATCTTTAGCTGCATCGTAAGTATAACCTATAGCAGCATAGTTTTTTCTAATGTTATTGTTATAACTGGTTTGTTTCCAGTCACCACCTAATAACTCGTGACAATAAGTTTCACCTTCAGCTTCCTTATCGTTAGAAACTACAATTACTCTTTTAACAACATTGTCATTGTCTAATTCTGCAAAATGTGCCATATAACCTCCTATTGATATTTATATTTGATATAAGCCACACCAGAGCCGCCATTACCAGAGTTTTTATTTGTGGTACCTCCGCCACCGGCACCACCTGTATTTGCAGTACCGTTTTGAGCTTGTACACCGCCACTCGCTGAAGAGTGATTTATACCCGTACATGAACCATTACCGCCACCGCCTTGACCGCCGGGTGCGACATCGTTAGTCATACCAGAACAACCGGCACCTCCTGTACCGGCACCGCCACCACCACCGTAGTATGCAGTACTACCAGTTACCATAGTTGTTGCGTAGCCATCGCCACCGCCACCTCCCATAGAACAACCACCTCCAGTTGCCCAACTTGGGGTATAAGAATATTGAGTTGCACCTGCGTTAGTGCTATTAACGTAATCTCCGTTATCGCCTGCACCGGCTCCACCGCCTGCATAACCAGTTTGATGCCAACCACCTCTACCTATATATTGTGTAGTAACTCCGTTTACAACTTTTGCACTATTACCTCCAGTGGAGTGCATATGAACATTCCAAGAGTTTTTGTTGTTAGCCTGTGGGTTAGGTAAACTCATACCCGGTAAATTAGCAATATCACTAATATCAGCTTCAAGAACAATAGAACTATTAGAAGCTAACTTGAGAGATGAGTCAGTTCCGGGGTTTCCGTCAGCCGTATATGAACCCCAACCACTTCCATACGAAGCACCAGCTCCTCCAGCTCCAACTGTAACTGTATATGCAGCTTGAGTTAAAGCTTGTCCAGTTTGATGGTTTACGATACCACCTCCTCCGCCGCCACCAGAAGTCCATTGAGTTCCGGGACCGGCACCGCCTGCGACTAACAATACTTCAAATTCGTTTGTATCTGCTAATTGGGTTACAGTAAAAGTTCCAGAACTCGTAAAAGCGTGTACTTTATAGTCCCCAACTGTGGTAACTGTACCACCTGTTGCTTCTGCAAATTTTTCGGCAGCACCAATACCAACTAACATTTGTTGTATAGGCATTAGCTTACCCCTGCTCCTGATAGGTAGCCGATTGAAGCAGAAGCAAACCATATAGTTGCTACACCTCTGAGTGCTAAAGTTCTGTTTCCTGTAGCACCGTCAGCAGCATTATATAAAGTTACTCCAGAACCTTGAGTAATAGTTTGGTTAGACCCACTATTATTTACTATTGTTACTAGATCACCACCAGAAAATACTGAGTTATTGATAGTTACTCCACCTGTTGATATATAAATAGCTTTACCCGCATCACCGGCTACAGCTACGTATGCACCAGATTGAGTGTTTAAAGGTACAGGAATTGCTACACCTTTTGCTACGTAATTCCAACTTGCATGTGCTGAACCTCCAGTTGAAGGTGCGTTACCTGTTGAGTTTGTTACGCATATATATGTGGATGTTACACCACTGTCTGTAAAAGATACAAGATCGTCAACTACATATGCAGTGCCGTTATTGTAAGTACCTCTCCAGACTTGTTTGATTTTTCCTAAATCTATTGTTGCCATTTTAAATTGTTGCGATTAATTTTCCGTCTGTGTTTACGCTAAAGGTAAAACCTGTAGCTGCTAATACAACATCTTCAAAGGTTTCAAAAGTTGCACCTGAGATATTGTCTGCACCACTGTTTGTAGTAGTGACTATTAAGTTTCCACTTCCATTAGTGTTAAACCCGTATACTTCTGGAGAGGATACACCTGTTAAGGCTGAACCATCTATAGCAGGGAGTGTACCAGTTATATTTGCAGCAGGTATATTTGTTAAATTAGCTGCACTAGCTGCCGGTAAAGTTGCAGGGAATCTTGCATCAGGCACTGTTCCAGATGTTAGATTAGATGCACTTAAGGCTGTTAAATCTATAGTTTCAAACGTAGGGTCAGCACCATTATTAGCTCTTAAAAACTTACCATCATTAGATGCTGTACCGTGTGGTAATTTGTCTAGTGTTACAGCTTGATCTTGTATTTTACCAGTAGATACTGATAAGTTTTGTAAGATTGCAGTTGTAACTGTGTTGTTACTTGGTGTACCAATGTTTACTGCACTACCCATAACAACAGCATGGTATGTACTACCAGTTGCCGGAGCTCCGGCTAGTTTTATTGTACTACCAGATAAAGCAAAACCTTCTGATGGAGTTGATGTACCACTATTAGGTTTTTGTACAACACCATTAATGCTAAGTATAATCTGTTGTGCATTAGTTGGTGCATTAGTAATAGTAAAGTCTTGTGTAGTATTATCAAATGCAGGGCTAAGTGTAGAGATAAAAAAGTTACCTATTGACTGTGCTTCTTCCCATGCTGAGCTTGTTCCATTATATACGAGTAGCTTACCTGTAGAAGTATTAAAGAATAAATCCCCACTATCAAGGCTACTTGTAGGGTTCGACGAACCGACTCTATATCGTTCTGAGAAGTCATTAATATCTCCACTAAGGTTCACAAGATCACTTTCTGGGAGTGTAGCTTTGTGATAATTATAGACCTGTCCAGAACCAGTTGATATTACAAGAAAACGTACACCAGTGTTTATAGTTGAACTGTTAAACTGTGAGTTTATATTGTTTATAGTTACTGTTGTGCCATTTAGAGTTCTACCTGTTGTACTTGTACCACTACCGTTTACTACAAGACCGGCTGCGTCTGCTATAGAAATAACTACGCCTACACCGGGCTGAGAATTAGGAAAAGATACTTCATTTGCTATCGCTTCAAGACCACCAATATCGTCTATCTGTTCTGTGACATAATCGACCACAGCTCCAGATGTTGGAAAACTAGCATCTGTGTCTGAAATTGTAGTTTGTTTTGTAAGTCCGTCAATCTGGTTAAGATCGGCTATGTCAGCCGTAAGAGCTGTACTGTCAGCAAGTTTAGCTGCTGTACCTGCTTGCATACCAGATAGAGTTGTAAGATCAGCGTCTAGTGGTTGTTTAGCGTCTAGCTGAGTTTGTATGCTAGAAGTTACACCATCAACATAATTAATCTCTGCTGTTGTAGCTGTAACTCCATCTACTAGATTTAGTTCTGTTGTAGAAGCAGTTACACCATCAAGTTTATTTAGCTCTGCTGTGCTTACAGTAGCACCATCTAATATTGCTAATTCTGTTGTTGATACACCATTAACTGTTCCAGTTGTTGCTATATTTTGAGAACCAAAATCAGGTGAAATTTTAGTTCCGACTATTGCTGCTGAAGTATTAACGTCAGCATTAACTATAGTACCATCAAGTATTTTAGCACTTGTTACAGCCCCATCTTTTATATCAGCTGTTTGTATTGTTTGATTCTGTTCTTCTTGTGCAGCATATAATAACTGCGTTTGGTTGTTGTTAAGATCGCCTGCCTTAACTGATGACCCTGCTGTGAAAGTTGCCTTAGCACTGTCTACATCTGTATCACGAAAGATACGTATTGCAGCTGGGCTTGCGGGTATATTGCCTGCTGTGAAGACAACATTACCACCGCCTGTTGTTGTGTAGCTAGTTATATTATAGTGTGTACTGACTGTCTTAATGACACCATCTACATCAACTTTAATATCTGCTTCTTTTATGGAAGGAAAGGAAAACGACTTCGTAGCGTTTCCGTCTCCTGTATAATCTACGAAAGTTGTTGCCATTACTTATACATATTAAGAAGGTTGTATGTCTGGGAGGACTTGAATTGTTGTGCTTGTTTCTTAGCTTTTTGTTCTTGAATAAGTTTGTATATATCTTCTCTATATTTAATAGAGTTCCAAGCTGCTAGTCTAGCACGTTTAAATAATCTATCTATCACTATGTTGTGGTAGTAATCTCTTGCGTTATATTGACCTCTATTGCCTGCTCGTATGTCAGCTCTCATAGTTGCCATGGATTCTCTAATCTTAGGATCTTTAGATAGTTTTTCTAAATCTCTTTCTAAATTAAATTGACCTATAGCTTGTTGAAACTGTGATCTAATACGGGGATCGTCAGTTAGGTTAGTACCATCAGGTGCATAAAATGTAGACATTCTAAGATCATAGCCACTCTCAAATAAGAATGTTCTACCATCTGTAGCTTCTAAGTTTAAACTTACTGGACTTATCATATTAAATGCACGAGTCATAAAGTCATACTGTTTTAGCGGTCTACCGTTTAGCATGTCATACTTATATGGTAACTCGTTTACACCGGGTATATTTTCTGTTAATAGGTTACGGTTACGCCAAGACTGGAATACACCAGAGTTGATCTCACGCATGTATGGTGTAAGTAATTTACCCATTTCATTACGTAGACCGGCTAGCGGAACTGTATTGTTAGTTAAACTTGCAAGAATACGATCAGCCTGACCGGGGCGACCCGCTGCTAAGTCTACAAGTTGTTGTAAACCGGCTAAATAAGACTTACCAGATATAGACTGTGCTATAACTAATGATATCTTTTGTAATTCTTTTTCTGTCCACTCTTCACCCATCAATATACTAGCGTCACCTACGTCAGCGATTGTAGACATAATAAGGTTAAATGGTTCTATAGAGTCATACCCTACACGTACACCACCTACTTCAATAGTTCTAGGTAAGTAACCACCATCTATCCAACCCTGTCTCATTTGTCTATCTGTAGGACCATTGCCTGTAAGTCTACCTGTCATCCAAGCATTAATAGCCATGAATGTTACAGCAGAACCTATCGCTAATCTACCTGTTTGTAGTGCCTTAGCATTTTGTAATTCTTCTAAAGTGTTAATACCATACTTTTTGACAGTTGCTAAGTTACTAGCATCTGCAAAAGCTATGTCGTTAAACTCTTTGACAAGAAAGTTAAAACCGGGTGTATGTTTACCTGTAAGTGCAAGTCCGTTTACACCAGTTCTAGCAAATAGAAAGAATGGTCTAACGTATGGGTTAGCTGTCAAGACGTCGTTAAGACCTTTTGCAAAGCCTGTAAGATCTTGTGTAAGTGTTACTTCTTTACGTGCAAATATTGTTGCTTCATCTTTTATGTTACCATTGTTATCAAAAATCTGTCCGTAGAAATCATCTTGATATGCTTTCATAAGTTCTGGAGTTAACTTAGGCATCTCTATACCTTCACCTTGTAGTGTTAGTACATTACGCATGGCTTTTTCTCTCATCTTAGCTCTGCCAAGTAAGAAAGTAAAAGCATCATCAGTTGCTGCCATCAACTTTGTAGAGTATGTGAAAAGATTATTATTGTTTATACCACGTACCATATTGGTAAAAGCAAACAAAGCTTGGTCACTTTTACTTGCTCTACCACTATCTTCATAATACCTTCTAACAAGTTCCCAGTTATAATCACCCTTACTAAACTCAATATATCTAGTTCTGATAGTAGATATATCACCTGACCAGTATGAATTAAGACGAGTAAAAAATAAATCAAATGCTTCTGGTACAGCTTCAAGCATACCATTCATAGAAGCTAGGCTACCACGTATAGTAGCAGAGTCTCCTGTAAATGGATAACGCATAGTTGCACCTAAGAATGTAGATATAGGACGTAAGAAAGTTGCAGCACCTGTACCTAAAAGTGCTCGCATTGGTGTTTTAGGTCCACTTAATACACTGTGACTTACCATTTCTTGTAAGCTACGTATTAGTACACCAGTACGGTTAGGTCCTTCGCCACCTATCTGACCACCTTTGATGATAGTTTTAGCCCAGTTGTCAAAGTCTTCTAGTGAGTTTACATTCTTCATCATAGAAAATGCTTCAAACAACGCATTAAGTAAGTTGTCGTCTGGATCATCTTTTGCTATCTTTAGTATAGACATGATGGATTCTTTAACATCTTCTATCTCACCTTTAACAGCTTGGTTAACAGCCTCATTTACTTGTGCTCTAGTTTTGCCTGCACCAAATGATCTAAAGTAATCAGATGCTACAAACCTAGATTTTTTAGTTTGGAACAAAGCTGTAAGCATAGTATCTACTATCTGCTTTGCCGGACCATCTATATCATCTAGTGATACATAATCTATTATTTCTCTACCGGCTATACCAGTGTCACGTAATTGTTTTAACAAAGAACCTACAACTAGGTCAGCTGTAACAACTGTTTCAGCAGCCCATGTTTCAAATACTTCGTCTCCTAATGGTAATCTAGCAGTGTCTCTAGCAAATAACTCTGCAAGAAACTCATCAGCAGGCATATCAGCAGCGTTTCTACCTTCAACTATCTGTCTATAAGAAGCTACAGCATCACGCCATACATCAAGCATAAGCTTTCTGTCACCTTTTACTGCGTCTAGTTCTTTAGCAAACTTGTCATCGCTCATCAAGCTACGTAATGTAGACTCAACGATCTCATCTGTAGTACCACCTTCACGTGCTACACGCTCACGTTCTATTGATGTAGTAACAGAGCCTGTAGATCCATCTTCAGATCCCCAGTCTGTACGTGTACGCCTAAGTTGCTCGTAAGCTTCTCCGGGTACAACTTCAGATATATCAGCACCTTGATGCCTTTCAGCCAGTGGTGCATTTTTAGCTGCACGAAACTCAGCTTCTCCTTTACGTATTTGTGCAAGAGCTGCTGTAGTTGTTTGATTTTCAATACTTGTATTACGATTAACAATCTGTTTTTTAGCAGCTGCACTACCTTTACCTAGTAGATGCACTGCTCCATCAAATACTAAACCAATACCCATACCTTCGACAATGTTTTTAAACTTCATCATAATAGGATGGTCTGTTTCTTTAGTACTTAACGGTGTATCTATCCAACCATAGCGATCTCGCATAGCTCCTAGAGCATTGTGCCCATCAGACTCTCTTGATATAACGTCTGATATACCACCGATTGCAGCACCTCTAGCTAGTGTACCTAGTCCTAGAAGTTTAGCTGCACCACCGGCAATAAGAGGTACGCCTGTAGCTGCAAGCCCTTTAGCTGCTAATACTGTACCGGCTGCTAAAGAACCAAAGTGTACAGTACCTCTGAGTAATTTACCCCACCATGTTTTAGTAATGATAGGGTCGTCTTCATCTGTAAAAGGTGTCCACTCTGGTTCGTAAAAACCTTTTTCTTCTTTTTCTTTTTGCATTTCACCAGACAACGCATCAAATGTACGTTCTGGAAATGTAGCTAGAGAAGAAGCTGTATCTTGTAAACCACCAGATAGAATAGATTGTGCTTCTTTAGCTATACCTCTGATACCCCATGTATCATTGTTTCTAGGGTCAGCAGCTATGTCAGCAGCTTTCTCGTCAGATGCAATGGATGCCGCTTCTGACTCTTGAATAACTTGTTTCTTTTCTGCATCTTCTTCTATCTGAGCAGTCATCTCCTCAACAGAAGGTAATCCCGTAGGATCATAATTAATGCTTTCGTTTTCCATATTTATTGATTTAGTGTTTGCTCCACTTGTGCCTTAGCAGAAACGGAACTTAATGTACTTAATTCTAAGAATGGTGGTATGTCTCCTATTATTTTTGCATACTCGTCTCTATCTTCTTTTGGAATAAAAACTAAGCGTCTATATGTAGAATCTGCATTACTAAATGCTAACTTATTATTACCCTTAAACCGTAGTCTGGATAATACAAATAGTTGTTGCATACGTTCATCAAACATAGCATCAAAATCTAAGTCAGGCAGATCTCTCATAAGTTGTATAAGACCTTCACGTGTAATATCATATAAACCAAAGTTATCATAACCTTGTTCTATAAGATCTATAACTTCTCCTACAGTATGTTGTGATAATGGTTTTTCTAATTCAGCATACTTACCATCTTTCTTGATAGCATCTATGCCACCATTTTCTGTAGTCTTTGGATTAATTATTCTTTTTAATAGCTTGTCTCGATCTCCTTCCAGATTCTCTGTAGCAACTCTGTCTACTTTATTTGCAGAAGGTTTATCATCTATGAGTAAGGAAGTTGTGAGACCAAGATTAATGTCACCCATCAGTTCTGGTATAGGTTTCATCATACCTGTAGCTACAAGTCTATCGTGAGCAAGTTTAACTGATGATTTGTTTTTATACAAATGTGATAAACTTGTCCAGAGACCAGAAAGTGTTTGGTTTTTACCTTGGAAAAATTTAAGATCTTCAACTAAAAATGGTTCTTCTCCTTCATGTGGAGCTTCTGCTGATATAGCACCGGCAGGGTCACCTCTGTATATACCAGTTAACTTAGCAACTGCAAGCTTTGTATCTTTTGGTGTTGCCTCAAAAGTATTCTTATCAAAGTCTCCTTTATTGATAGCATCTATTGTATTCTTAGATGCTTCTCCTAATGGATCATCAACACCTAATTTTTCAAGCCTTTCAAACTCTGACTTAAAAAATGTACCGGCATCTCGATACATACTATGATACTTTTGTACTTGCCAGTTTGTATCTAATACCTTTTTGTCAAATACATTACGATTTGAGACTCTAGTTTGTATTGTATCAGACATAACGCCTTCTATACTTTTATACTCGTCTCTCTCGAATACAGGAGTTTGGCTTCTGTCTACTAACTTTAGAGCTTGAGTACGTAGAGTAGGATCTACAATCGTAGAAATCATTTCCATATCTACAGGTATATTATCATTCTCAAACCTACCTGTTAAATATTCAAGCCTACCTTTCTGCCAGTCCAATGTTTCTTTTTCTTTAGCTTCGTTGTAAGCCTGACGTATTTCGTTAGCATTACCAGATTGTAATGTTTGGTAGTTAGTTTCTTTATTATTACCTTTAGGTACAAACTTTAGATCTTCAAGTATATATTCTATATCTTGATCGTCAAATACACCTTTAGCTATACCACGCTTAACTAATGCAACCCAATCAGCATTTGCTGCTTTCATCGAGTTCTTACCATAGCCTTTACCTTCATAGTATTTAGCTCGGTTTGCTATAAAACCATCCTGATGATAAATCTCATCTCCTATAGGTTCTGTATAGTTAGGATCATTAGTTTTTCCGGCATTTATTTTTATGGTGTCAAAATAGTATTGATCTGAACTACCTTGAGTAATTGTGTTTGCAGCAGAAGCTTCTGTATTAAAAGCTTGCGTACTGTCTTGACCTAAACGACCTGTCCATGTAGGTATAAAATCGTTAATAAGTTGACCCTTAGTAATCTGTGGATACTCTTGAGTCCAAATTTCTATATATCTAGCACCGGCTATACGATACCACTCTTGCTTTTCAGTTAGTGTCATGTCAGCATATAGCTTACCATTAACAACTAAACTGCTTTTAGCAACCTCCATAAACTGAGGAAGATAGAAGGGCATGTTTTTTACAGCAGCCCTACCTGATCTTATATCCTCAGCAGCTATCATTTTCTTAAGTTCTAACAACTCAAGATTGCCTACAGGCATACCAGTAGAATCTTTACCAGTTGCTTCTATCTTTCCTATTTCAGCTTGTAGATCTCCGTCGTTCATATTTTTGAGCTCAACAGCTCTTTTTTCTAAACTAGCAAATCTACTTACAGTTTCTGGATTACTATTGGCAGCCATCAACTCATCATAGTCAGCTTCATTATCACTATAAGTCTGTCTCTGGTCAAGAAAAGCTTTACCTGTTCGAGTTAGCTGCGTTATATCTTTTAAACCTTCTATCAAGCCATATTGACTTGCAGCATTGTACGCTGCAATGTGTTGAGCAAAATCTTTAGACCTAACTTGTATGTTACGATCTATAGATTCGCCCATAGCCTTTTCAGCATTAGGAGCTGTTTCAGCGTAATCAAGTTTCTCATCGGTAAACGGATATAATTGTTGTTTACCGAGAGATTGAAAAAATGAATCAGACATAATTAACCGAAGATTCCTCCTGTAAAGATACCTTGTGCGTTTCCAACACCTAATCCAGACGCAAGACTTACAGTTTGTGTAGCTAGCTGTAAAGCTCCTCCGAGTCTATTAGTTGGTGGCATGAGTACAGGTGCACCATATTCTGGTCTGACACCGATTGAGTTGATTGCTTTCGCTCTTGCTACTTGATACTGTCTGAGTCTAGCTTGTTGACGTCTCGCCATGTTAGGTCCATACTCATTACGTACAGCATTATTGAGAGCACCTCTTGCTCTTGTTAAAGCTAGTAGTCCCTTTCTACCGGCTGTTCTAGATCTACCTTCTTGCTTACCTACAATGTCTCCACCCTGAGCAAAGTACTTAGTAAAAGCAGATTCGTATTGTTGTCTAGCTTGTCCCTGTACATATAGGGCTCTTTGTAAGTCGTTACTCATTGCACGACTAAAACCGATAGTAGCGGTGTTTAATCCACGTTGACCGGTTGTTTCTTTATTCCAAAATTTTAAGGATGCGGAGCGATAATTAGCATCTTTCTCCATCCATCGTTGCCTAGCAGCCATTCTGGCTCCGGCGTTAGCGTCCATGCACACGGCAAAATTCTATAAAATGTAAATTGTTTGGTCCATATTCAAACTTACGTAAGAATGTAAACCCTAAAAACTTTAACAGTTTTAAATGCACTGTATTTCTACAGTCTACTATGTTCCACAAAAGCGGCTCTTCACGGCTATCGACATACCGCTTCGCTTCTCTTGCAAATGTAATTGGATAACGTTCTATCTCTGGGGTGCATAGCATCCAGATAGCTCCGTCTTTACCTACTCCGGCTAGTCCGGCAGTCTTGCCGTCTGGTACTGTGAAATACACAGCAGAGCCCTCCTGAGCCACCATAGGAAGGAAGGCTATAGGATTGATCCCATGACCTTCTGTAACCTCCCTGTAGTCGTCTGAGCGTAGGTTTGAGGCTACTTCTGTAGCAGCCTCTAATGTGATTGGGTGTATGTAATTAGGCACGTCTGTAAAATCTAGGTGAATAGTCTCCCTCCCATGCCATAGCTCTTAGTGTAGCCGGTGCGGGATGACTTGATTTAAGTGTAATATTTACGTTTGTATTCTTTTCGTAAATAGGTATAGTTTTAATAAACTCTTCTAGGTATGGTGCATCAGATACTTCGTACTCATCTAGTAATGATGACTCATGTATTTCAATGTAGTCAGATTTACCAACACGTTCTAGTGTAGTTTCATATAGACCTATCTTACCAAAGTGTAACTTAATTCTATGTAGTACAAGTGATGAGTTAACATCAGAAACTGATCGTTCGTTCTGCATTTTAGTAGGATATAGTTTAGGAAACTCTACTAAATACTCATACAAATATCCAATACGTAACGTTACTCCTGACCAGTCTCCCGGTACTGTAAAGCTGTTGGTACTGGTTAGTGTAGGTTTAGCATATCTACCTATTCTGGTAGCGTTAGTATTAACATCAATCAATACTAAATCATAATTAGGTGTGGTTACACTAGGTAGCCAACCAACACCACTAAATGTAGTTAGATTTGTAGAGGAGCTATAACTACCACCACTGATTGTTGTATGGTTATCTAGGTGTATTAGATAGTTTACATCATCTTGGTCAAAGTTTGGGTCAGTCTCAGCCTGTATCAACTTGAGACACTGTAAGAAATTATCAGTATCTAAGAAGTAATATTCGTCATTAACAATAAAATGATACTTAAGTGGGTTGTTAAACTTCCATTTAAACCAAGCTTGTTGCTGTGTTTTGTCACCAACTTGTAGATATTTATATCCAAATACTGTATCTGAATCAGTTTTACCTATTAATATTATAGAGTTTTCTCTAGAATTAGTTAGTAAATCTAAATTTTTAGGTAGTAATGTAGGAACTAGCTTGCTGATTTCTGCAACATTAGGCTCACCTTCTCTTGCTGTATTAGCCATTTGATTCATACGGCTAAATTTACCAGAATTATCTAGGTAAGCTATAGTAGTTCCTAATGAAATAGGTGGTATATCTTTATTATAATTAAATGTAGATACACTTCTTAACTTAGCAGTATCAGGATTTAGCACTGTATCGTCTGTAGATAACAGAAATTGTTGGTTTGTACTAAATACTAACAGTCCGGCATTGATTTGTATACCATCAAATAGATCAGATGGAAACATAGATGCCGCAGATATATCAATAGGATCACTAGCTGATACAGTAAGAGCTGATTCTATAAAGAAATCAGGTGTACCTAGTGTTCCGGGTCTAGATAATACGACATTTTCCCCTGCTAATATTGCTAATCTGTTACGGAAAAACAAGACTTTGTTAATACGTTTACCTACAAATGTAGGCATAGGATTTGTATTTGTATCTCCTACTCTACGTGGTTGATATGTAAAAGGTCTAACAGTAAATGTAGTTGTAGCTGTACGCTGTATAACTAACGGCATGTTAGTCAACGTATCTGTAATACCGGGTACAGGACATTCACTCCATGAACCTGCTCCATCTAAATTATTTTCTCCAGTAAATCTAAGAAAATAATCGTCCTCATCAGACATTCTAGCATTAGCTACTTTAACAACATACCCATGTCTACATTGATTAGGTAGTAATGTAACATCATTAACTGTTTTCTGAAAGACACGCATAAGATCTTCTTCAGCTACTTCTACGTTAAATGGATTAGCACTAGATAAATAAATACCCGGTCCTATAACCTTAGCAGTTATACCAGAAGGTAGACTACTGGTTATACCGGCTAAAATAGTATCAGCAGTTACAGCTGTGTCTGCATCAAAAGGTGTAGGTGTAGGTCTAATCAGCCCATCCCCTGCGGTTGATACTGTAGCTTTAACTTGTGTTGTTTCTATTTCTTCTACTCGTACAGTATAATCAGCACCTTCCATAGTAGCAGTTACTGTGTCACCAACATCCCATCCTTCACCACCATGTAATAAAGTTATCTCTCTGTTATAACTGCATCGGTAATTATTACCACCCGGTCCATTACTGCTAGCACTATAGTTAGGGCTAACACCTTGCTGACCTAAAGTTGTAAGTCTAAAGATAAGATTAGTTTTAGTTCCAGAAGATTTGTTAAATACTTCTGTGCCTATGCCGGGGCAATGACCTGTACCGTCACCTTCATTAAGTGTATCACTCTGTATTCTAAGACGTGTAGCTCGCTTTACAGTAGTGAGGCTAGAAGAAGCAGAGCTATCGTATATATTAATACCGTATTGACGTCCATTTTCTGTTCTTAGTAGTTCGATCATAGCACAGTGAGCTTCTGGTCTATCGGCTGTAGTACCAGACTCACCTACTAAAGTATTAGAATTAGTAGAGTCCCTGCTGTTAACAAATGTAGTATCATTGATAGTAAGGAACTGTAAGTTTTCTGGGTTACTGGTGGCTAAATAGTTTTGTACTGTAGTTTGATGATTAACTCCGTCATGTGTATAGCTCGTAGTCATCTGTGTACCATCTGTACAACGCCATACTCTAACTTGTCCATCAGCTGCTACTTGACCTATATAAGATCCTTCACTTTCATCTCTAAAATAATGAAACCAAGACCCTCCACTTTGTACGTTGGCTAGTGGTGTAGTACCAACTCTAGCACCTCCGGGTCGTTTAAATAAACCAAAGGTTGGGTCAGGAATTGCATTAACAATATCTCTAACCTGACCTTGGAATTTTAGGTGGTCTGCTTGTTCTGAAATCCCCGAAATAAAGCTAGGGATAGTTTGTGTAATGCCTGCCATTATCTTGCTAAGTTCCTCCAAGGTTCGTATGTAGGATATACTGTGTCATCTGGAAATCCTAACATGCTGTGATTACCTTGATTACATTCGTACTCCATGAGAGCAGCACGACTTAATGCTTCTTGTTGTGCTAATAATTGTACTAGCTGTGGGTTAGCTACAAGCTGTGTAGCTGCTACTCTAGATGCTCTGTATGTTATATATCTTTTAAATACAGGAGGTAAATCCTCGTAGTTATATAACCTAATAACATCTAGTTCTATATCTGTAAACTCTGTAAACTCATCTGTGTGATCTTGCTTGTCATACAAGAATCCACCACGTCTGATAAAGTTATAAGTTCTACGAGTCCAGTTATCTGGTAAGTCTATCTTAACTATGTCATTTGATATAGCTATTTTCTTTGTAACTGAATCTACATTAAATTTTACATGACGCTCTCTGTTAAAGTGCCAACCTTCCGACTGTACGTCTACATTAGCATCACGTAGTATGTTATATATAAATTGTATTTCTGGATTGTTATTAGATATTACTCCAGTAGATGGATCTTTTAATTGTGTTATTGGTGCTTGACCTATGCTACCCAGTATAGAGTTCACTGCGGATAGTTCGGTATCGGTGTCAATAGTTGTGGTAGCCATAAGAAAAAAGGGGAGCCGAAGCTCCCGTATAAAAATAAATTAAGCGAAAGCTGAAGGCTTAGTTGCTGTTCCAGCGAATAATTCAACTGATGCAGCAGGGTTAAGTGCGTCTGCTCCCATAGCTAGGCGACCTAAAATTACGTCACCTTGGTATACAACTGAAATGTCTCCAGATGTTACCTGTACTTGTGGTCCGATTGCTTCAACAACACCAGCAGCTTCCTTCTGGAAGATAAGTCCGCATGAGTTCTCGAAGTCAGA
>VTLG01001168.1_pt1 | contig 17052 bp, 15 predicted proteins | sample 4694571 | NCBI WGS metagenome assembly VTLG01 (sample SAMN12604809, study PRJNA352737) | marine metagenome | biome: ENVO:00000447; feature: ENVO:00000209|ENVO:00000569|ENVO:01000036; material: ENVO:00002151; isolation source: viral sequences binned using virsorter ...
TTGTAATCGGATCGGATTTAGAAAATCCGTGAGGTTCCATTGTAGTAACAGTTGCTATTCCTGTAGGTTCGTCATAAGCAACATTTGTAATAGTACCAACACCACTTTGTATACCTTCAAGAAATATTCTATCAACAACTAAAGGAGTTTTTTCTAATACTATTCTACCATCCACCATTATTAAAGCATCATTTGGTGGTATCTCTGCCTCTTTTATAATTCTTACATCTCTTTGATTTCCAGTACTTCTAGATTCTCTTCTCTGAAAAAATGTAACTGTTGGATAAGTAGTTCCTATTGAGACATTAGATACTTGAGCATATAATAATAGTGAAGAAGTTCCCGTAGGAACCTCATAGATCTTTTGCAATCCTGGTGCAACAGGAACGGCAACATTTATAAACTTATTGACTGGTGCTATTGCCATTTATTTCAATGCTAATATTAATGGTGTTAATTGTGCTTGTATTGCTCTATTAAAGTCCCTTCCTCTTATTGTAGACGTTGTTTGATCTATTGTCAAACCGTCACCAATTCTAAAGTTACCTTTCTGATCCGTACTTGTGAAAGGAACTTGACCACCATTAATGGCAACAACTTCATTTTCTGGTATTGGATCTCCAGCCTGGAATGGGTTAGCTGTATTTATGTCTGTACCTGCACCTATGTATTCAAATGAATGTGAACTGGTAATAATCCTACTTAATCTAACCATTTCCATCTTCACACCTGCTTTAACAGCATATGGAATAAATTGATCAAATGTTACTGTGGTTTTTCCTACATTTGGATCTGTTAGATCTGTAGGTGTTTCAGTTGCTTCACTAACCGTATATAAAATTGGGTCCATATCTGCAGTTAATTGTGCAGAACCACCACCAGAAACAGTAAGAGATATAGTCTGTGTTGGTAAGAAATTTCTACCACTAGCAATCACATCAACTGATATAATTTTTCCATCTTCACTTATATTTGGAGAAAACTCAGCAAATATTGATTCTGGACCTAGAGGTAAAGTAGCAGTAATAATTGGAGGTGCAGAGGAACTATAATCACCAGCATTACCACCATTAACAACAGTAACTCCACGTATTAATTGCATAGGTTCAGTTATGGTATCTGTAGAAATAGTATCTGGATAGTCATTCATATCTAAATGGAAATATGCTGCTTGACCATCAAATGGAGTTCTATATCTATTTAAAGTGTCCTGACAATCAATCAATTTAACCTTATCAGATTCACCACCAATTGCATCTTCAGTAGTAGCATCAAACTCAACAACACCTACACCATTAGCAACTAATCCAAAATTACCAAATGAGGAGTTAGAGTTTGTTAAATCACACTGACCACCGTGTGTACATCCAATACCAATATCACATCCAATAGTAAATATAGAAACTAACTGAGCATAAGCATTATTATGAATAGAAACACCAATACCTGCTTCATTATATTGAGTAAATGCATCACATACCATACTCTTTAAATCTTGACCTAAATTATTAGTTCCAGTATATGAAGCATCAGCATGATGACCATTGATCCTCATTCCAATACTCTTAGTCATAAAGTTAGTACAGTTTCTAATATATGGAGACTTCCACCTACCTTTAGGTCCTTCATCTGCAGGTCCAGCATCCATAAACCCAGTTGCAGGAGCAGCAGAAACTCCAGCATCAATATATGGTTGTGTTGGTGGGAAAGCAACTGCAGCACAATCAATACATTCTGTTGCTACACCGTTTGTACCATGAAAACTTAGATTTTGTATTAAACAACCATTTCTAACATAGAAAATATCATCATTAACATTTTGAGGGATAATACTAACCAGTCTAATATCTTCTCCAGAAACAGTAACATCTCTTCTTAATCCAATAGGATTATTCTCAGTATAAACACCAGAACGAACTTTAATAGTATCACCCTCCTGTGCTACTGCAGCTGCAGCACCTATAGTTGCTTTAGCATCACCTTCTAATAATCCAGTATTATTATCATCACCATCTCTAGTGACATAAATGATATTTGTAGTTTCTACACCTGATGGTCTCCATTTCACACCATCAACAACAGAAGCTAATCTATAATCATTTTTAGTACGAGAACCACTAAACCCAGTTACATTTAATTTATCAATTATTTGATTCTCTAACTCTAATGTACCAATGAGTTTTGTATTTTCCCCAACATTTAAATTCTTTGCAATTCCAGCACCACCTAGAGTAACAAAAGATCCAGTATTCTGGTTAGTGGATTGAGTTGTTGATTCAACCTTAGTATCATCGCCAATAAAAACTTTCTTTACAACACCAAGTCCACCATCTATCTGAACAGATGCATTTGTAGTGCTAGTTGCCTCAGTAGTATCATTAAATGTAGCTTGTCCATCAACATCTAACTTACCATCTAAGAAAGTATCACTATTAACAGTAAAGTTTCCTTTAACTAGACCAGTAAGATCTACTACCAAATTAGAATGAAGATCTGTATTACCATCTACATCTAATGTTAAATTAAGAGTTGTAGCACCATCTACATCTAATTTTGAGTTTAAAAAAGTATCCCCGTCAACATTTAATTCAGAATCAAAATCAACATTATTTGTTGCATGAACTGTACCTGAAATATCAAGATCTGCAGTTGGAGTATTATTAAAAATACCAACTTTAGTCATCCTATAGATGGGAGAAGTATTTGTAACGTCAACGTGACCCCACAAATCTCTTGTTTGTATTCTTGCAATAGCAGTAGGATTATTAGGATCTGGTATTGGTATTACAGTATCTGTACCAAGACCTAAACTATTCTGTTGTGTAAAATTCAACCATTGGAATAACTGTGCTGTACCTCCTAAAGGTAAATCTACATGCTCATCCTGCACATACATTCCATCCAAGGATACAGGTGATGCTTGAACCCACCTAATTCCATTACCATCTCGATTTAAATAATATCCATTTAATCCTGGAGAATCAGCAGAGTCAATAATATTTCGATCAATCTTGACCGTTCCCTCTACATTTAATTTTATATCACCTTCAACATTAGCTGCATATCCAGGTATCTGATCAGGAAATGTACTTCCAATTCCTACACGACCAAATTGATCAATTACAAATATATCATCGTCAGCATTAACTTGGAATCTATGCCACGGGTTTGTACTTCCAATACCAACTGAAGTTATTCCTGAAGCAGGATCTGTAAATATTACCGAGTTCTCTCTTACACCTACCTGCAACTTACCTTCAGGCATGGTTGTTCCAATACCAACCCTACACGGATCTACACTAACAGTTAAACATTTACTTCCAACTTGGAACTTCTCAGTTGGTTGTGTAGTTCCTATACCAACCAAACCTTCTTCAGTAACTACAAAGGAAGTGTTAGTATTTTCTCCTATTTCACCTACCTGGAACCTTGCATCAGGTTGTGTAGTTCCAATTCCCACACGGCCAATAGTTTGACCATCATCAAGACCTTTTTGTGAAGATATAGCAACAAAAACGGTTCCTGCTGAACCAACGTTAAATCTATGCTTTACTGTTAAATAATCAGCATATGCTTCTGCACCATTTGTGATGAATACATCATCCATAAAGGTAGCAATACCAGTAACGAATAAATTATTAACATCTAAATTTAATCCTTGCTCAATTGAAGTATTACCAAACAAATCAGCATAAAGAGTTCCATAAACGTAAACATCGTTGTTAAACTCTGTTACATTACCTATTGTATTATTATCTAAATTAATATAATTGTCTGATTCTGCCATTATACTATACTCTTAGCTCTTAATGACTCAATACTCTCAATACCAATCTTAGTACCAGAAAAGACCTGTCCAGCAAAAGTTACATCTCTAGGAGCAAGATTACCATAGAGTGCATCACAATTTGCCGTATTAGTATTAAGATCAATCCTATTTCCAGACTTTAATAGAATATCATTTCCAGCATCTAGCGTTATATTTTCATCAGCATCAATAGTTATATTCTTACCAGTTATTTTCACCATACCATTTGACTGTGCAGTGATTGTAACATCACCATTTCGTCCTACTATATTAACACAACATCCAGCACCTGCCTTTTCACCACCAATAATATCAATGCATTGATCATTAGTAAGATGAAATAATCCACCAGAAGTCATTCCTAGTGAACTAGTATTACCATCATCACCTTGAGCAAGTAAATCATAAACAGTAGTTCCATTCAAACCCATTTGTGGGTTATCAATATCAAGCCTACATCCAGGTCCGAAATTGATATACTCTCTTTGTTGCCAATTTTGTTTACTATCTGGTCTTTCTGCCATAATTAGTGCCTAGTGTTAGTTATTTATCTTAGCTCACGCAATCAATAACTTGTTTGATCTCACCTTGATAAGGTGCTCTTGGTTTTCCTGATAATTTCAATATAGCACCATATCCAGTCCTACTCTTAATTGAAAGTTCTGGGAAATCATCATTTTTCATTGGATTAACAGAAGCAGTTGCACCATCAGGAACAATTACTTTAGTAATTCTACCATTATCATCAACATAAACAGGATAAACATTACCCCAATTATCTTCAATTACAGTATCATCATCATAGTTATCACCAGGATCAATAACCACAACATGATCAGGAACAGTATCTATTATACCCTGATCTTCAGGAACTGGATAATTTTCACCTTCACTAACAATATAAATGTCAGTTACTTGTTGATAAGTAGGAGAATCTTCATCATAATCAATTACTGCTCTAGCAACTGCACCATATCCTTTATTACATTCATCAGTTATCTCAATAAATGGTGGACTATTATATCCAGATCCACCACTAACTAGATCAACACCAATTATACTTCCCACTGCAGTATTACCTTCACCTACAATAGCACCAACAATTGCTTTACCAATAGCACCTTTACCTCTACTACCAAAAATATTAACTTTCAATCCAGCACATTTTAATGGCGGACCTGCATAACATTTTCCAAGACTATCACCCATACTAGGTACAGACACACTAGGATTCAAGAAATCAAATAAACCTAAAGATCCAGAAGCAATGCTAAGATCTTGAATACCACCAACTAATTTTGAGGTAAGACTATCTGCAGCATTAGCAGCAGCTAAAATACTATCAATAGCAACACCAACTGCACTCTTAGGTCCCTTACCAATAACCCATTCATCTGTTGAGAACCCACTATCAGGTTTTGGACTAGGACAAGCAAGTGCATTAGCAAGACCCAATAAACCTTCTGCCTTACCTCTTAAGAAATCACCTATGCTAAATCCACCTAATATTTTAGAAACTCCTCCCATAAGTGGACCTAATAACTTAGTCAATCCTCCAATAATCTGATTCATCAAACCACCCATAAATTGTTCACCAATACAAGACACAAAATTCTGAACATTATCCATTATTCCACTAAGCAACCCTTTGATTGCATCACCAATCGACCCAACAATATTACCTACAGCACAAGGTAAAAAGTTCTGAATTGCTTGAACAGGTAACATCATCGCTGCTTGTGCTGCTGCACCAGCTTTTTTTGCAATAGAACGCTTCTTAGTAGCAGCAAAAGTAGTAGCAAAAACTTTATCATACAAAGCATGCAATCCACCATTTAATGCTGGAGCCATACCTTTATAAAGAGTGTTAGTCATACCACCAACAATCCCCATAGACAATCCTTGTATTTTAGCAGTTTTCTCACTGATCAATTTATTCATTTTATCCTTAACTGATCCAACAGCATCGGATACATTACCCATCTTTCCTTTTAAATCTTGAATGGTAGTAACCATACTTTCAACTTCACTGTTTATTTTACTAACAGCCGCAGTAGTTTCAGCACTACCAAAAACAACAGTTGCTCCATTAGCTCTAGAAGTAGCTCTTTCATCCTCACCAATTTCTTTAGCTAGTTTAGGAGAAACGTGTCTAGGAGATTTTTGAGATTGACTATTCTCTTCATTAGTTTCATTTTTAACAAAGTAACCACCATCATTTTTAACCTTAGTAGTATATCCAGTAAATGGTACAAATGGATTCGCATATTCATCAGTACCACCATACATTGTATTACCAAAAACACCTGTAATTACTGGTAGTTGTGCATCATCACCATCTAAGAAAAATCCAAATACATTATCACCAGGTGATAATGATACAGTAGTTGCTTTATTACCTTTACCTGATCCAGCAGTTGGTGGTAATAATACTTGTGCCCAAGGAAGATCATCATCTTTTAGTTCAAGTGTACTAGGAGGATGATACCCCATAATACGAACTTTACGCCTATTTCCCCAACCAGCACCATTTATTTGCTTACCTTGAGCTTTCTCTGGTGCTATCTGTCCTATCCACCAGTTAAAACCATCTCTTCCTACAAAATTACTTTTTAATAGACTTTCTTCTATCATCGTTCCCCGTAAGTATCTTTTATTAACGTCATAGATGTATATGAAGCAGCAGAATCAAAATGATGACATAATTCCTTAATCATATATAGTCCACTTTGCTCAGAATCTTCACTTTTACCACCCTCACGGGTAACTTTTGGAAATTTACATTTAATAACATCACCTGCTTCTAGATTAGTATTGGATGATACTGTCATTTTTACAGACTGTGTAAAAATTGTATTGTATCTCATCATTGCTTGCGACTGAGTTTTAGATGGATCTGCGTTTTCATCTGTTGATACTCCTGGTTCCATTGTACCAATATCTAAAATAGCAGTTACATTTCTACTCGGAACATCACCTAAATTCTTATCACTAGTATCATCAATACTAGGTAAAGTTATATCTTTTCCAAGATTTTCAGTTTTTCTCTGGTAATCACTTAATTTAAATAACCCATCAGATGGTTTTGTATAACTAAAGGTTAAAGGATTAAAAAATACTCTATTACTAGCATATCCACCTCTCTGTAGTTTACGCAGAACATCTTCATTTTTATTTGTTTTATAATCTAATATCTTATAATCAGCATCAGCAGTCATTTTCTTAAGTTGAGTATAAAAATACTCATATTCATATGGTTCTGACGTAACAAGAGCATCTATTGATCTAAAATGATATCCACTTTTAGTCTCATAAAAAACATATCCAGCAGTAGCATCTTTACCACTTACCTGTGCTGGAACTGATTTAGATGCCAACCATGTCATCAAAGTAAATGGTTTTCTCATATTACCTATAAAACCATACTTATTTTGAGTCTCATCAGCAAATATCTGTTTAGGAGTCTTCAAATAATTTTTAATAATATCCTTAACAGAATCAGATATCTTAAATGAAGTATTATATCTTCTACCAACTCTCACAGTTTCATTTGTTATTGCTTCACGGGAAAATAAATTTAGAATAAAAGATTCCTGTTCTGTGGTTTGATCAATATTAGTAATACTAGAAACATAAAAATATCTTTCTTTATCACTAGCAAAATCTAAACCTGGATTCTCTTCACTATTACCAGCAACTTTTATACTAACTCTTTCACCACCTCTTAAGGGTAATCCATGATATATGGATTGTAAATCACCATCAGGTCCTTCTATAGTATTTCCTGTATTAACAACCACCAATCTAGCAGTAATAGTTGGTGAAAATATATCCTCAAAATATTCTAGCAGAACAACACCTGGTGCTATATCAACAGTCCTCTCACCATCTCTAGACTCTATTAATATTTCTTCGTATATTGATTTATTTAATGACATATATTTAAGTGTAAGCTAACATTAATGATTGGAGATCTCCTATATGTAAACCCCGTGAACTAGGTTTAGGTTTACCTGAGTTCATCTTCCTTCCAGATGGAGGAGCTATAGGTTGCTGCGGTTGTTGATTATTATTAGGAATTGGTATTTTTACAACCTTTCTCTTCTTCCTCATATCTCCAGATGCTATTTGATTAACTTTAGATTTTGAAACCTCAATTTTAGGTTCTGATTGTTGTTTAGGTGTTACTTGATCTGAAGTTTTTCCTTCGGTTCTAGATTTAAGATGTGCTTTTACTCTACCATAGGTTTCGGCTTCTATTCTTTTATATTCATCATATTTTATAATACCATCATTTGCTTCTTTAAAATCTTCAACTGCCTTTTCTAAAGCAGATCTTCCTGCTCTCAATTTAGTAACATTATCAGCATTACCTTGAATAATTGCATTAATATACTCAGGTCCATATTGCTCTACCCTCTTTTTAGGTATAACAGCTTCACCACCCTCAACATTAATATCTTCTCCACCTTGTGAATGAGGTTTTCCCTTTATAATACCACCATCCTTAAACATTTCAAGTCCACCTGGTGCATTTAACCACTCTTGATATTGAGCATAATCAGAACTATCTTTTTTAGGTATATAACCATTATCAAATCTTAATTCCAAATCTGCTTTCGGATCATTTGCTATAGCAGAATCATTATCAATTTCTCTATCTTTTTTATCCTCATTAGCACCTTTAACTAAAGTATCTTTTGGTTCTACTTTAACTGTATCTGTTTTTTGTTGCTCCTCCTCTATTACTTCTTCATTAAATTCAGTACCATCAACATTAGTAAATCCAGTTCTACCATGTCGCCCACCAAATAGATTTCCTCTTTTATCAAGATCAGTCAATCCAAAAGTCATAAAATCTACTAACCCACCAAGGTTTCTTGCAGTACCTTTAGGTTTGTTTACATCAGTCTCATCCTTTGGTATATCCCAATTATCACGACCATAGGTTCCAGGATTTAGGTAACTAGCAATACTACTATCAATATCAGCAGAGAACATGCTAGTTCCCCTATTCATATCATCAAAACCTTTCTTTATAGTTTCAGTATCTTTATCAAACCTAAAACCTACTGTTAAATTACCCAAAACATTATCTAAACCTGCACCAAGACTATTAAAAAATCCAACAGTATTGTTTATAAAACCACTCAATATAGATACAGTCTTCTGTATCAAATCAATCATATTATTAACAGCTCTCAAAATAGGAGGAAGATTACTAGTTAACCATCCTATGAATAATATACCAAATACATCTAATATTCTACCTAAAAATCCTTTAGTACTAGATCCAACAACCTTACCTCTTCTCTTTATAGCACCACCTACTGTAGCTGCTTCAGTAACATCTTCCTTCTCTCTTCTTAATACTTGCTCTCTTCTCCTATTAAACCAAGTATTCTCACGACCAATTAATGCTCTCTGAAACTTATTATCTTCTTCTTGTACCTTACCAGCATTTTGTAAAAGATTAGTAGATCTTTTTAAATCTTTAGACAAAAAAGTAACAGACTTGTTTATAGCCTGAAGACTAATAGATGATTTAAGTAAAGACTTTCTAACTATCTGAGTATTATTTGCCATACTATACTACCTGATAATGCTTTTTGGCAAGTAATTGATAACTCTTAAATGCAGAATTAGAAGACGGTATATTTGGAATACCACCATCACCCCTACCAGGACTAGCAGAAGAAGCTGAACCAGGAGGTTGCTGATTATTACTTTGTAATGCTGTAGGAACAAATAGAGGTTGTTCATCTACACCTCCACTGTTAGCAATATTATTGGCAAGATTTTTTCGGTTAGAAGTTGGAGTGATGCTTTCTGCACTCTGCATTTCCCATTCTTTCAAAGCATTCTTAAAATCTCTACCACCATCTGCACCAGCATCAAAATCATTACGACTAGGTTTAACTGATGCTCCAACATCAGTCATCATTGAAGGCATAATATCACCTTTTTTACCTTCAGTACCAAGAAATGCATCTAAATCAAAATCTGGATCATAATTTTCTGGATCACCTTGTTTATTTGGATCTTTTGCATCTCTTGCCTTTCTAGCATCTTCAAATATTGCTTCAGATAAACCGTATGAACCTACCCAAGAAAGAATACCACCAGCAGCTTGAGCTAAGAACCTCCATTTTTTTCCTATAGGTAATTTTTCTATTACTGAAGTCGTAATAGTAGATCCTAGCATAGCAGCACCAGTGTCTATCGCAGAATCTGGAGCAGGTTTTCCTTGAGATACATCACTAGTAAATTGGAAAGCACCACCAATAAGAGGAAGTCTAGACAACCAGTTTCCTTTAGGTGGAGGAGTAGGCATCTGACCTTTATTATTAGGCTGCATTGATCTAGTAACCCTATCTGCAACAGGAGCAGTCATACTACCCATATTACCTCTAACACCACCTGCTACTCCTGGTAATAGTCCACCAATCTGCTTAGCTATCACTGTACTAAGCCATTGTATAGGTTTTCCAAATACTTTACTACCACCCCATTTTAAGAATCTAAATCCCAATTTAGCAACATTAGCTGCTAATAGAGTTAATCCACCACCTATTAAAAATATACTACCCCCTAAGAAGGCAAGATTCCCCAATATCTGACTCTTTATTTCATTAAGTTTCTCAGTATTACCAGTAGCTAATGCTTGAAAGAGTTCAACAGTACCAGACGCTATCCAACCACCTAAAATAATAGTAAAGAAGTTAGCTAACCTCTGTAAACCAAACTGTACTTTTGAACCTATCCTATTAACAGGTTTCATTAAAGCATTTTGTATCTTATTCTCTAACGCACTCTCCTTTCCTTCTCTTAATTTTATCTGTGCTAATTTTTGTTGTCTCTTTGCTTCTTCTTGTGCCTTTTGTCTTTCTAGAGTTGCACTTACACTTAATCCATTATTAAGTGAAGATATTCCTTTATTTAAAAATGATACTTGATTGGATACTGTAGCTATTTGCTGAGCTACACCACTTAATGCTAGATTATTTCTAGCAAGTAAATTAGTAGTTATACTATCTGGCTGAGCAGGAGCAGGTGCTGCAGCTCTACCTGTAAAGGTTGAGGCAGAAACATTTCTTCTTACTGCTTGTATTCCTCCTGCGATTGGAGATGCTGGAGCCATTAACTAAGTCCCGATTCTTGTTGTGCTTTTAGATTTTCATCTTCAATATACTGTTGTAAAAGAGTAAGATAAATTTCTCTTTCCCAAGGTATCATATTCTCTAGCTCTGTTAAGCTATATTTATGATGTTGAATTAAGGCAAAATTAATTTTATAGTATGACGCAAGATCTTCATGTGCCATACTTATCCGAAAAAACTTTGTAATCCCTCCATAACAATTTCACTTTCTACTTCTGTCTTAGGGTTAGTAACCTTAATTTTATGAGAAAGTTTAGGCATAGTTTCAAAAAATCTCTCAACTTCCTTAAATTGTTTTGAATTAAGAGAATCAATAAACTGTGATAACTCTTTCTTTGTACAATCAGAAGCTGCCCAAGATTCATCTTCAGAAAAAACTTGATCAACACATGAAGCAATTAATTTAAAAGTATCATCAACTTTTAATTCACCACCAACAGCAAAGTTAGTTTTTATAAACTCCTCCATAGAAGGATACTTCATTCTTAATGTATATTGATCATCCAATTTGATGTCTTGTTCATGATCTTTATCAGTAATAACTTTTATTTCATCCAGATTAATAACAGCAGGAACTGTAGTCTTACCGTCATCTGGACAAGTAATAGTTACTTCAACTTCTTCTCCGACAGATTTACCACGGATATTAAGGAAAAGATATTCAATATCAAATGTAGCAAGATTTTCTACTTTTACTCCTTTAGTAAGGATGCACTGAGAAATAACATCTTTAACTGCATTTGCAATTTGTTTATTGTCCTGACTCTCCATAGCTAAAATAAGAATCTTTTCTTCTTTAACTAAAAAAGGTCTGAACTTAATTTTCTTCTTTGTAGAAGGAACAACTAATTCATAAGAAGGAGTCGAAATTTGTGGTAAAGGCATAATATGCTCAATTCAGTAATTTTATTTATAGGGGTTATTTAGATTTTATCCAGCGTCAAACCAACCAGTGTCAGAGCCAGATTGATTACTACCCCATAATTTATCTCCAAGTTGACTTGCGTAATCTATTTCTTCTTGAGATCTTGGAGGTATTAAATCTTTATTTCCTACTCCAACTTTTGCAGGTGGATTTAAAAGATTTTTTCCTTCTCCACCACTACCAGCCATCATTGCTTTCTCTGCAGCAGACTTATTTCTATCAGCACCAGCAGCAACAGAAGCAGTTGAAGTTTTACCGCAAACATACCGATCATAATTAAATGATGCAGTTGCTTTTAATACTTGAGAGTTTTGATACTGAACAACTGTTGAGTTTAATTCAATTGGATACAATCCACGAAAACCATATTCAAGTGTTTGTCTATAGTTTCTTTCAAACTTAACAATCTTAGTACTATGAGATTTATATGACTTTGGATAATTCATTCTGTAGTGATAAGCATCTTCTAGATTACTTCCACCAGATCCATTACTAATATATTCCATCCAATGCTCTAAGAACTTTAATGACTTATATTCATTGTCAACATAAAATTCTAATTGCATCTGAACAAACTTCTTAGTATGAGGCATTCTTTCAGCAATACCTTGATATTCACCTACAGCATCAATTGTAGCAAAAGCACTTCCAGGCAAAACTGCCTTACTACATAATAATCCTATTTCACGTAAATCAAACCTATCATCAACTCCTTTTGATTTTAAAAACTTAGTTAAATTAGGTCCCGATGATGAATAATTAGGAAGACCAAATTGAACTACGTAATGAGATGATTGTGCTACATTCTGAAACGTAGGTAAAATCTGAGATATTTTCTTTGGTATTGGGCGTGTCACTCTAAATAGTTCTACTATATCATTTCTATTTAGATGGCTTATAAAGGAAAATATCGACCATCTCACCCAAAAAAGTATAAAGGTGATCCTACAGGTATAATTTTTAGATCTTTGTGGGAAAGAAAGTTTATGGTTTACTGTGATCAAAACAAAAATGTATTGGAATGGGCTAGTGAAGAAATAGCATTACCATACAGATCTCCCGTAGATAATAAGGTTCATAGGTATTTTCCAGACTTCTATATGAAGATAAAAGAAACTAATGGTGCTATTAAAAACTATGTTATTGAAGTAAAACCATTAAAACAATGTTCTCCACCCAAGAAACCAAAAAGACAAACTAGAGGATATTTACGTGAAGCATATGAATATGCAAAAAATCAAGCAAAATGGCAAGCAGCAAAAGAGTTTTGCGATGATAGACAGTGGGAGTTTAAAGTAGTTACTGAAAAAGAATTAGGTATTAAGTAATGGCAGAAAGTCTTTCAGAAAGAATGGCAGCTGCTGCCAAAAGAAACAAAGATGCAATCAAAAACAAAAGAGGTATTGCACCTGAAAAGAATACTAAAAGTACTCTAACAACTAGAACAAAAGTAAAGAAGCAAGAAGGATCTTTTGTTACCCGTCAAAAAGAAAAACTTAGACAAGAAAGAGAATCTAGAAATAGAGTATCACATATACTTAATGATCTAATTGGTACAGAACATCCTGACGATTTAATGTATAAAATCATCGGATCATTATCATCAAGTGGTAGAACTCCACAAGAAGGAAAATATTATGTATTCATATACAATGCAAAAACACCCAACTTAAGATACGATCAACATCCTATGGTTGCAGTTACTGATGTTTTTGAATGGGGATTTCGTGGCATCAATTTTCATTGGAATACTTATAGAAATTATACTTGGAATGAGATTGTAGATGGGTTATATGAGATAACACATTCAGAATTAACTGATCTTGATGGTGTGCCCTTCGCAAGATTCCGAATGAATGTATAAATAGATCATAATTAACGAAATAGGTCGATAATGGGGATCAAACGTTGGGCTGGTGGAACAGCAGATTTTCTTACATTTAATAAATGGGACTTTGATAAAAGAGGAAAGGGTGAACAGCCAAGTGGAAATAATGCTGTAGCGGAGACAACTGGAACAACTCAACAAACAACTCAAACTGGTTCTAAGAAATCAAATTATGGTGCTCCATTCTTTTTATCATACCCATTAAATAGATCACCAATTGCTAAAGAAGACAGTTTTTTAATACAAGCAGTAAAATATAGACCACCTGAAAAAGGTGATGGTATTGGTGGAGGATTTGGTGATACTGGAGATAAGGGTATTGAAGGAATAAAAAAAGATTATGAAAAGTTTAGTAAAGGTGAAGGTGCATTAAAATATAAAACCACAATGGGAAGAAGTATGTCTTCCCGATATGATCAATATTCAAAAGGGAATGCTGGATTTAAACAATTCACAAAGTTTTATATAGAACTACCAATACCACAACAAATAAGTGATACAACCTCTGTGACTTGGGGTGAAAGCACAATGAACCTATTTACAATAATGGGTATGGATATTGCAAACTCTATGATGAGTCAATCAGGAGGAGACAATTGGGATGACCTTATGACTATGGTTACTCAAGGAGTTGAAGTTGAAGGTATAGAAACAGGTGGTACATTATCAAATACTCTAAGATCTACATTAGCAGGTTTAGCAGTTAATCAATTCGGTGCAAACGTAACTGCAAATAATGTATTATCAAGAGGATCTGGAAATATATTAAACTCAAATAAAGAATTATTATTTGATGGTGTAAACTTAAGAGAGTTTAGATTTGATGTTACTTTTACTGCAAGGGAACAGAAAGAAGGAGAAAGAATAAAGAAAATTATAAGATCTCTAAAACAAGCAATGTCTCCTAAAGCAGATGGCTTAGGATCAAGTGAATATAGTAATAGTGGTGGTACTAGTGCAGGTGTTTTTGTAGCTGCTCCAGACCTATTCTTACTTAGATATTTGAGTGGTGGTAAACAACATCCATTCCTAAATGTATTCAAACCTTGTGCATTATCAGCATTAAGCGTTAATTATACAGGTAATGGAAACTATGCAACATATGAAGATGGAACACCAATACATATTAAGATGCAAATGACATTTAAAGAGACTAATCCAATATACGCTGAAGATTATGATAATGTCCCACTAACAGATGGAGTAGGATACTAATGGGATATTTCAGACAAATACCTAATGTAAGTTACCCATCACCACTATCATCAAAAACGAGGTCTGGTGATTATATAATTGTTAAAAACTTTTTCAGAAAAATTAAAATAATGGATTGGTTGTCAGATTCTGCAACCGTCTTTAATAAGTTTATTATTGCAGATGAAGCAAGACCTGATACAGTTGCAAGTGAAGTATATGGTTCTTCGGATCTAGATTTTGTAGTTGTTCTTACTGCTGGTATAACCAATATACACAATGATTGGCCATTATCAGATCAACATTTATACAATTATACTGTGAATAAGTATGGTCTTGCTGGTATAAATGATGTTCATCATTATGAAACTATTGAAATCAGAGATGATAAAAATAGATTAATATTAGAACCAGGAAGATCAGTAGATTCAGTTTTTACAATTCCAGGTCCAGGAAGTGTTTGGCCATTAAATGAAACGTGGACTGGAAATACAGGTGCAGAAATAGTTCAATATGCTGGAACAGTTGATATATCACCAATTGTAGGTATTTCTAATTGGGAATATGAGTCTAATAAAAATAATGAAAAAAGATCAATTGATATTTTAAGACCAGAATTTTTACAAATGTTCTTACAAGATCTTAAGAGAATAATGAGATATGATAGAAACTCACAATACCTAGATCCATTCCTCATTAAGACTGAAAATACTGCTTTATTATCATAAAAAAGACCCACCCGAAGGTGAGTCTTCCCAATATTCAGGCTCTCTTGGATCATCTTTTGGGTCCCAGTAGAAAAACTTCATTTGGGATAATCGACAATGTTTAAGAGGCTTGATTTTCATTAGCTTTCAGCTAATTTAGAAAAGTATGATAGTGCATCATCATCTTCGTCTTCTGTAGCAGAAGATCTAGACACTGATTCTACTGTTTCAGTAACAGGAACTGATGCTTTAACATCTTCAAACTCTTGCTCTATAGTTTCAGCATCGTTACGAACTTGCTTGTTACCAAGAACATTACTCAAACGAGTCTTGAGTTCATCATATGACTTGAACTGATCGGCAGCAACCAATTCTGCTAAGGAATGCTCCTTCTTCCAGACTGCTTCCATCGCATCGTCATCATCTAATAAAGCACTGGTAGCAGCAAACTCAGAAGAGTCGTAGTTTCTATAACCAGCAACGTTCTTTGCCTTCAACTTGAAGTTAGCACCTTGCCAGAAATCGAATGGATCAATTGCTTCCTCATCCTCAAACTCAGGCTGCATTGCTGCAGTTAATTTGTCAAAGATCTTCTTACCATACTTGTATAAGAATGTCTTACCTTCGTTTTCAGGATTTGCTGGATCTTTTACAACATAGATATTGCTGATGTAAGTTAGCTTACGCTTCTGCTTACGAGCAGTATCTTTACCTGCATCTGTTCCATTGTTCCAGAGTTGTGAGTTGTACTCAGATACTGGATCTTTTTGTCCCAATGTGGTAAGGGAGTTTTCAATGTACCAACCACCAGGACCTTGGAAGGCGTGGGAGTATAGTTTTACAAATGGTAGATCTTCACCATCTGGTGCAGGTAGGAAACGAATAACGGCATAACCATTACCACCTTTGTCTACTTCTAGTTTCCATAGACGGTCATCGGTATTGCTACCATTGTTATTCATTTTCTCGACTTCTTTCACAAGTTTTTGTGTAAGAGAGCCTAGTTTTGATTGCTTTTTAAGTTTAGCAAACGACATTAGATTACCTCGGATTAATTTGGATTTAATTTGATTGGTTTTATTATAACAAAGTTTCTCTTAATTGTCAATTTGACTCTTAAGAGCTTCAATAGTATTTGACATACCAGAAAATAAAACAGATATATCAGTTCCTGGTGGGAATCCCAACATAAGAACCGATTTTTCCAATTCAGATTTCATTTTCTTAGCAGCAGGATCATCAGACAAGGATAACCTTGTATACATAACCTTCTGCATATCTAACAATGTAGTTAGATTTTCAATATGCTCAATTCTTTCATCACGATCCATATCACCAAAACTAAATCCAGAATTATAGATCTCGTTTTG
>VTLG01001925.1_pt1 | contig 17051 bp, 8 predicted proteins | sample 4694571 | NCBI WGS metagenome assembly VTLG01 (sample SAMN12604809, study PRJNA352737) | marine metagenome | biome: ENVO:00000447; feature: ENVO:00000209|ENVO:00000569|ENVO:01000036; material: ENVO:00002151; isolation source: viral sequences binned using virsorter ...
TATAAATCACCAGTATTGTTATCAATAATAGTATTGGTTCCATTATGATAGATCTGTAAATCTGTCCCTGAACCAATATCTAACCGTTGGCCACCACCATCATTATCTGGAATTTTTAATGTTCCACTTACTTGTACGGTTCCTTCTGATGTAATCCTCATACGCTCTTGAGGACCATTAGTATCCGTAGTAGTACGGAATATTAAATCAGAATCCCCACCAGCAACACCAAGAGACCCAATTTCTGATCTAGAGTATGTAGTGCCAGAAGCTGAATGTAAAGACCTTAAAACAATCTTAGATTCACCTGTTGTAGTAGATGCCTGTCCAGAACTAATTTCAAGAGCTGTAGACGCACCAGTAGAGAATATTTCTACTAATTCTGTCGGACTTGTTGTACCTATACCCAAATTTCCTGTAACTGTAGCTCCCGAACTCGTTGTCTCAAACTTCTTACTACCATCGTAATATAATTCAGTAGCATTATCGAGTTTTATATATAACCCTGGTTCACCGTCTCTAGGTTCTAATAATATATTACCAGCAGCACCACCACGGATTTTTAACGCTCCAGTATGACTGTCGATGAAGCTATTACTTCCATCATGGTAGAGTTTTAAATCTGAACTATTTCCTAAGCGAATTTCATCGCTATCACCCATCGTGAGGTGGTCTTTGATTTCAAACCCATCACTTCTTGTCTCTGCTTTTTTACTACCATTATAGTAAAGTTCACTAGCTCCATCAGCTGTACCAACAAAGTAAGCTTCGTTATTACCTGCAGTTAGGCGTAAATCATCACCTTGTACTCTAAGAATCCCTGTATCGTTATCTATATATGTATTCGTTCCATCGTGATAGAGTTTTAAATCTCCACCACTACCAAGAGTTATTCTATTATCAGAAGAACTTCCATCAGGTACATTTAAGGTACCTGTTACGATAACTCCACCTGAATAAGTTTCTAACTTCTTAGTGTTATCATAATAGAGTTCAACATTCCCATTACCATTACATTCAATATTCTTCTCCCAGCCACCAGAAGCATAGTTTACTAAGTTTATAGTACTACCATCATCTGCGTAAAGAGACCATTTATCTCCATTATCATCTCCTTCATCTGCTGTTAAATAAAGACCTGCAGAAGCGCCTTCAGCTGCAGTTATTTCTACACCATTTGCGGTAGTTTGGAGTTTTTTAACATTATTATGATAGAGTTCTACGGCTCCATCACCAATAATATTTATACCTGTTTCTCCATTTTGAACTTGAAGCTGAATATCATCTTGTGCTCTGATCTGAATATCATCTCCACTGTTCTGGATATAAAGATCACCAGTGGCGTTAATTATGTTGGAGTCTGTCCCATTATGATTGATGAATAGGTCATTCCCAGTACCAAACCTAATCTTATTATTATCAGGTATATCTAAGTTATCAGATACCTTTGCCCCAGTAATAGCATTATCAGCTACCTTATCAGTAGTAACAGCACCATTCTGTATCTTAGCTGTAGCTACAGTATTATCACCAGGTGTAGTAATAGTTAAAGCTGAACCAAACTGTACAACAAATACACTAGATCCAGTTGGAGGAGCAGTACAGAATCTAATAGTATCAGAATCTGTTAAGTAGAATCCTTCTTCACTAGCACTATAAGAACCAGTATTGGGTTTCTGTACAACACCGTTAACACTGATCATTAACTGATAGACACTAGTTACACTAGCTGCGCTACCACTGTTAGTACCTTCTTTAAGATCGAAACTTGTATCACTTCCATCCCATGTAGCTGCTGTAGTTGTACCAGCATCAACAGGAACTAAGAACTTAAAGTCTCCAGATGAGGTTACTTCCTTCCAAGCAGAAGCTGTACCATCATACACCTTCATCTTGTCAGCATTAGTATCCCAACAAAGATCACCATCATCATTATTAGATGAAGGTTCTCCAGCATTAATACGATATCTACTATTAAAGTCGTTTATATCATCAGATAATTGTTTAACATCAGATTCAGATGCTAAGAGTTTATGGTAATTATAAGTATGACCTGATCCAGTGGAAGTTACCATTAGACCATTACCACTAGCTAATGTTTCACTATAAAGACTAGAGGGGAATCCATTAATAGTTACATTATCTGATCCACTACCAGAAGTTCTAGCAGAAGTAGATACACCACTACCATTAACTACAACACCAGCTGCATCTGCAATTGATATAACAACACCAGAAGCAGGTTGTGTAGCAGGGAAGCTATCTTCATTAGCAATGACTTCTAAGCCACCTATGGGAGCAATTTGTGCAGCAACATAATCAACAACAGCTCCTGAAGTGGGATAGTGAGCATCACTGTCTGATATAGTTGTATGCACACCTTTACCATCAACCACTGTATTGATTTCAGCGAGAGTAGCAGTAAGAGCAGTACTCCCCGCAAGAATACTTGCAGTACCTGACTGCATACCAGCAAGCGTTGTGAGTTCAGCATCAGCTATCTCCGAAGTAGTAACAGCATTAGCTGCAATAGCTGCAGTACCTACAGCGTCATCTGCAATCTTAGCAGTAGTAACTGCATCATCAGCTATATGAGCAGTATCTATAGATCCATCTGTATAATGTTCTGAATCTATTGCATCATCTGCTATCTTAGTTCCATCTACGATATCTGCTGCTAAATGTACTCTATCTATAGAACCATCTGTATAATGTTCTGAGTCAATTGCATTATCAGCTATCTTAGCTCCTGTAACTGCATCAGCTACAAGTTCAGCAGTACCTACAGAACTATCTGCCATCTTAGCTAAAGTAACTGCATTACTAGCTAGAGCTGCTGTACCTACTGATGTATCAATAAGTTCTGCTGCTCCAACTGAATCATCAGCCATCTTAGCATTAGTAATAGCATTACTTGCTATATCTCCAGCTACAATTGTTCCATCTACTATACTAGCAGATACAACTGAATTACCTGCTAATTGATCAGCTCCTACAGCATCATCTGCTATTTTAGCTTGAGTTATAGCATCGTTAGCTATCTTAGCTGTAGTAATTTGACTATCAGCTATGTGTGCCGTATCAATAGACCCATCAACATAGTGTTCTGAGTTGATTTGATCATCTGCTATCTTAGCTCCAGTTACTGCATCAGCTGCTATAGCTCCAGTATCTACTGCATTATTAGCTAATGCATCTGTACCTACAGAATTTGTAGCTAGTTTAGCAGTTGTTACAGCATCATCTGCTAACATTGCAGTAGCAATTGTACCTGTATCTCCTGTTGTTATTACTGTACCAGTAACATTAGGTAAGGTGACAGTTCTATCAGCAGTAGGATCAGCTACAGTTAGTCTTGTTTCATGTGCATCAGCTGTAGCACCTTCAAATACAATATCAGCATCCTCATCCATTGTGAGGTCACCTACCATTGTACCACCAAGGTTGCTTAGGAATCTAGCATTAACCTCTTGAGTTGTGTATAAGTTTTGAGTAAAGTTATCATTCAAGTCTTCTGACTTAATAGCTGATCCTGCATAGAAGGTAGCTGTTAAGGTATCATCAGCTGTTTCACGATAAATTTTGATTTTAGCTCCGTTGGCTGGAGCAGTATTAAATTGTAATGTTGTAGCGGTTGGTAAGGTGAATGCCGTAGTGACAGTTGCGTCAATCTGGGCTTTAATATCCGCTGTCTTCAAATATGGAAATGTAAAGGAATAGGTCGTAGCAGACCCATTCCCTGTGTATGAATTTTGTGTGACAGCCATAACGGTCTATTTACTCATTTGTAATAAGGTTTCTGTGTCTCTTTTGTCTCTTTCATATTTATTACCTGTAGTAACAGCTTCTTCAATTCTACCTTCTTTAATAAGTTTATTGACAAGAGCTTGGGTCATTCTAGATCCTAAATCAATCTCACCTTCTTGGGAAAGTTCATATTCAGCTATTTCATGATATACTCTAAGAACTTTATTTAAACGATCGTATAGAATATATCTTTGAGGATCAAACTCTATATCTTCCCAGTGATCGACAAAATTACCTCCATGTACTGCTCTTATACGTCCTATCACTTCTTTATGTTGTCGTTCATTTAATATATCTTCTATAGCTTTCCAAAGAGGTTTATCTTTAAATCCACGAGTTTTTAAATTAGACATTCTTTCAGTTATTTTATTTCTAGTTTCATTATCTAATTCAACTAAACCACTTGAATCTTTTAATAAACGATTCATTCCTGTCCAACCGATATCACGTAAAGTTTTACGCCATGGAGTTTTACCAGGATTCAATGGACCTTTTTCATCACCTGCATATATTTTTATAGGACTATATGTTAGAATAGCATTAGCTAGATAATTACCGAATGGTCTAAAGTTTTCACCAGTTAACGCATCTACCTCATCAGGTACCATTTGTGAAACTATTGGAAAGTTTTTAAGTAAAGAAGCTGTGAAATCATCATAAATATCTTTTTGAGCTTGGTCTAATGCTTTAGCATGAAGAGATAATCCAGATCCCCAGGGTGTGAGACCTTTAACAATACTGCCTTCTATAAGATTTTTTAGAGCTTGATCATCTCCTTTCATTATACCGAATACACTATCGAGACTCTTTGTATAAGTTTCATCACCTACCATGCACATTAAGTACCAAGTAAATTTATCAAATGAATTCTCAAGAAACCCTTCGTTTATATCAGTAGCATATAAAGATAACATTCCTATAGTATCTAGGATCTGTTCTAAACCAGGGATACCTCTATAACTTATCCAATCTCCATTTAATGGATTTCTGATAGTCTGAGGTTTTCGGCCATACCATTTCATATCACGCATACGGCGTGTAGGATTATAGTGTCCTGGACCTTGTATGTTACCATCTAATGCGTAGTCAAATAGAAGTTTAGATACTCCTGCAGACCAAGCTAAACGTCCCATATATTCAGCTCTTTTAACTCTCCAAAACTGTCTCGCATGTGGATAAGTATCATAGTCAATACCATGATGAGCTAAGGCTTTAGCTATATCCTCATCAGTTTTAGCCCATATTGTATCACCATATTTAGTAAGACCTGGAATACTAGCTAATGGTCCATAAGATAATTTAACATAAGCTGCATTACTTGTAGCTCTAGGGAAAGTAAATACAATTTTAGCAGGTGGGAAATTATTAGTTACATTATTAATAGCTTTAGATACGGAGTCATTATTATTAAATTTAATTTCACCTGCATGAGCTTTAGTAACTGGATCAATTAATACATTATTCTTATTGAACTTTCTAGAATAGTTTGCTTTTTCTGCAATTTCTAATGCTTCTGCAGAAAGAAGACCACCTTTAGATGCAGCAACTTCTTCCCAAGCTTCCATTCTAGATATCCATGTAGATGCATTAATATTAGTAGCAGTATCTACTCCAGCCATAAGGGTCATACCAGTACGATGCCATGGCCATCTATAGAAATCTCTTAGCATTTTAGTTGCTTTATACTGAAATAGATTTCCAGTATCTTTATTCTTTCTCCAGACTTCAGCCATCTCATCTACAATTTTTAACTCTTCACCTTCTTTAATCAAGAAATCTGATCTAGCAACATCAGCTAATGCATCAGCATTTTGATGTACTTTCTTTATTGTTTCCCAGCCTTGTGTTAATGCACGTCTTTGTGTTTCTTTAAATGCCCCATGATAGTAGAGTATTTTTGTAAAATCATCTCTACCTTTAGAATCAAATACACCGATTAAAGCAGATCCAGTTAATTGATTTATAGGCGCTATAATATTCATTGATATAGCACCTTTTACAGCATTGAGTGGTGCTAATCCAGATAGATAGTTATTATACATAACACCCCATAGCCCTTTAGCTAGCTGGTTCATTTTACCAGGAGTTGGACTTTTAAATAATCCTCGCCAAGTTACAGAGTTATTTGTAAATTTATAAAGTTTATCTAATGTATCTACATCACCTTTAGTTTCACGGAATGCGTGTACTAAGGGTTTAATAGCCAATGGATTCTTAACTTGTAACTCTTTTAATTGAGTAACAAATCGTTTCGCTTTACCATGAGCTGAGTTTTCTACACGTTTAAATTCCTTTAACATATGAGGAATCAGTTCTTCTGGATCAACGGCTTTTGGACCAGTACCAGAAGCATCCTTTAACTTAAGCATAGCGGAGGAAACCTCTGCATTTGTACCATATTCTGTTAAAAGATACTGTAGCTTACCTAATAGTTTATCTGATTCTTTGATATCATTAACAAGTTCAGAACCATAAGTTGTTAGTGCTTCAGCAGATGCAGCTATCTCTCTACCAGTAGTATCCATAAAACGAGCAGATGTTCTAAGAATAGGACCTCCTATATACTTATCGAATAATTCAACTATAGCCCAATAGAGCGCTCTAGTTTGTGCTTCATTAGTAGTAGAAACTTCTATACCATCTACAAATTTAATTAAGGATCTTTCATTCATGAATATCTGTTTAGTTGCATCAACATCAGAAGCATTCATAATACTAGTAAATATTTCTTCAGCAGCTTTATCCATTACTTTACGAGAGTATTTAATGTTACCACTAATAACTTCAAATTCTCCCATTTTTCTAGCTTGATTCTCAATATCTAGTATTGTAGTTCTAACTGGTGAATCTACTCCACTAACACGTAATGCTTTTCTTCTTGTATTCTCTGTTAATATTGGTACAGGTAGGTCATCACTAGTACCATTACCAGTTTTTATAGCAGTAGTTTCTGCCATATTACGAGCAATTGTACCTTCTCCTACACTGTTATAACCTGTATTAATCTCACCAGGGATTCTGGTAATATCTTCATCGAATCCAAGTTCAGAATCTTGTAGTTTAGCTTTACCTGCAGCATCTATTTGAGACTCTTTACTTTTCTCAACTCTAGTTACATAATCTTCAAATGAATTATTATCAGTAAGTTGTTTATTTAGTAAGTCCTTTCTTTCTTTAAGAAGTCTTGCATCTTTTGGATTAGGTTTAGTAGCTAAGATTGAATCAATTTCTGCTAATTGTCTTTGTATATCATTATCAGCAGTTCTTGCTAATTCAATAGCTTTAAATTGTTCAGCTTGTGTATCTTTAGGTTTAAACCAACCCATTCTAGGTTTACCTCTAGATACAAGAAATCCTAATGTATTACCTAATAAAGCAAATGGACCTGCTTCTAACATATGAATAGCCTTCCTAACCGGACCACTCATATCATCATTAGTTTGTATGAATTGTGGTAAAGGCACTGATCCTTTAGGACCGAATACATTAGGGAAAGATTTAGTTAAAGTTTCAGAAAGGTTAGGGTCATTAGTTGTATCACTTAACCCAGTGACTGCTAGATCGACCCCTAACAGGGCTGAACCTTGTCTTATGGCATTCATACCCTTAGTACTGTTTAAGACGGCTCCAGAGCCCAGCATGGAGGGTATTACGAGGTTACCAAAGTCTCTCCAGGAATTCAATGTAGGATTATTTAATTCTGTTTTCTCATCCCACCAATCATCGACACCACCTAAACCAGGTATGTTACCGAGAACATCAATAGGAAAATCAATAGCACCCATACCTACAGCTGCTGCTGCACTACCAGGTGTAGGTTGTTGATTCTTCCAACCAGCTCCAAACTTCTGGAATTCATTAGCACTATCATATTCTTCAGCAGACATATTATAGTGTTTCATTGTCCATTCATTTTTCCTAGCCTGTCTCTCTGGACCTGGTTCCAGTTTTCTCCAAGCATGGAATTCTGAAAATTGATCAGTACCAGTTGTTTGTTGTAACCCTTGTTCTTTAGAAGTTATAGGTGTTAATTTTGTTTCTTGTTCAGGTTCAGGAGAAGGTTCAGGAGAAGGTTGAGAATTAACTTCTTCGACTTGTTGTCTTCTTAGTTCTGCTTCAGCCTCTTGGACTGATATAGGTTCTTGTTTTAATTCATTTTCTTCCATTATCTATCTCCTGTATATACGAACTGTCCATTTAAATAAGTCCAATCGTCACTACTAACGAAGAACTCTGTATAAAGTGGGAAATTATTAGTATTTGATTTTACTGTAATTGTATCTTTAGAAGTTGATATTAGATCATTAAAAGTAAATCCAGGCATTAATGAAAGTTGTGCTATATCACTAGCAGCACCAGGAGACTCAACTTGTATAACAGTATTACCGTATGGAGAATAGCTTCCATTTAGTTCAGGATTTGCAGTGAGTGGTTTGTTCTTTTCTTTCAGTTCACGATTTTCTAGTTCTACTCCTAATGCTCCCTTAACTTTAGGTGATAAATTATTAGGATTAGAAGAACCTCCATTTGTATAGATATCAATTGCAGCATAAGTCCCATATAAACTACGAGTGTTATTAATTGCTTTTTTTATAAATTTATCTAAATTTGGATCTTTTTGAATAGTTGTAACGAGACCATCAGGTATATCTATTTTAACATTTTTTAAACCTAGTTTTCTATAGTAGTTTTCTAAACCCTTTTCTAAGATTTGTTCTCTACTAAGAATAAGTTCACCTTCTTCGTTAATAATATTAGGTATACCTTGTGAGACTACAATAGATTCATTCCTTTGTGATTTAATTTTTATCTCTTCTAAGTATGTATCAGTAAATACTCCAGGTGATGTCCATGCTGCTACTACACCTTTTTCTTTTATAAGATCAGTAAATTCCTGTTCTGATAATCTATGGTAAGGATCAAACTCTGGAAGTTTACGTCCAGGAAGGAAGTTAATATACTCACCAGCTCCTGAACCATCTATTTCTATTTTATATAATCCTTCTTTAGATTCTATCTCCTTATAAACTGCTGCTGTAGCGTCGTCTACTGCTTTCTCCCAAGACTTTTCTCCTCTTTTCTGTGCAGCATACTCTACTTCTGCTTTCTCCCAGATTCTTGTCTCTGAACCATTTATAGCTGATGTCAGAGATGCAGGTTCAATCTGAGTAACTTGTTCTATCTTCACTCCTCCTAATAACTTTGTTTTCAGACTTTTCCGAAAGTCTTTATAATTAAAACCTGAAAGATCTTTAAGTATAGGAAGAAAATCTTTAGCTAACTTAGCCCTTGCCTCTGGGGTATTTGCTTCAGAAGTAAGATAGTCAACAAGTATATCATGTTGCATCGTCTTCGTAGCCCATTTTACCAGTTCTGTTGCTTTTTTAATATCATAGTTTGCTGTTGAACCAGATTGCAATGATATCAATGCTTTATAACTTATACTATCTTTACCAAGGCGTGTACCTACTTCCGATATTTGTTCTGAAAGATCTCGTCCATCATATAAATTCTGAGGGTCAGCTATCATCTGATATACTACCTGACTAAAATATCTCTGATCTTCAAGGTCTATATTAGCTTTTACTTCTTCTTTTTTAGCTTTAGTAAAAGCAGTTCTTTTCTTTATTACTTCACTAAGCCATTGACTACCAAATCTATCAAGAAGTTTTTCTGATTCTCCTTTTTTATATTTAGGATATATAGGCTTACCGTCTGATGTTTTGGTCTCTATAGTAGCTGCTAAAATCTTAATATCCTGAGTATCTATATTAGGGTTTTGAGCTAATGCTTCGAATGCGTAAGTATAGCCTGCCTTTATTCCTTCAATTAAATTAGGATTAGTTTCAGTCGGTCTTCTGCTATATATATTAGCAAGTTTCTCAACATTATAAATACTCGGATCATTAATGGTAATCTGTCTCTGAGTTGCTATATTATTATTTGCAGTCCGAATATTCTCTTGATGTCCCCATTTGGTTATTACTTTATTAGTCTCATTATTCCATGCTTTGAGGTAAGTGCTTACATCTTTATGTCCTCTCCAGTCCCCATTCTCATCTACTAAATTATACTTCTGACCTTGTTCCCCTATATACTGATTTAAGAATTCCTCTAAACCAGCTCTGGTAGTTGGTAGGTTTCTTTTAGTTTGAAGTTGTATAAAAAGTGAAGTAGCTTCGTGGACATCTGACTTAACTTGAGTAGTTAGTCCTTGAGCTACACCACCAATTTCATTATGTGTAAATAGTGAAGGATCACTACTGATGAGTTTGTTAGCGAACCAACTTTTTAGATAAGGAGAAAAGATATCATTACCTTCTATTTCTTTTACTTGGTTCCAGGTCTCGTTCCAAGATTTTGTTGCGAGCCAATCGTTAACTGATCCTTGTTGTGTATTAATAACAGAATCAATACCTCTTCCAACTTGTTGTGCAGCATTCTTAGCAGCTGCTTCCTTAGCATAAACACCTGCTGCTTTACCTGCTACACTAGCGATAGTCTCACTTAATTTAACCCAAGGTGCTGCTTCAGCTTCAACATTTTTAGCTTGTTGTCTTAAAGCTTCTACTTCACGTTTAGCTCTTACATTTAAAGCTTCTCTTCTAGTTTGATACTTTTTATCTTCAAGTTGTTGTAAAGATTCACTAACACCTGCTTCAACGTCTTGTGCACGTTTTGTACCTTGAATGAAATCCGTAGATCTCTGTTCGTGTTGTTTTCTTTGTAGTTTAATGGAGTCAATAATATTTTGATCTCGGAACCGAAGCTCACCAATTCCGAGATCTGATATATTTGATCTTTTAAATTGACCTCCACCGCCGTAGCGTTTATAGCCTTTAGCCATTGATTTGTTTAATTAGTTTTTATTTACCGGCAATACCAGCTGCTACACTTCCGGCAGTGCTAGCAATACCAGATAGAGCCGTAGCCCATCCCATATCACTTGCAGCACTCAATGAAGCATAAGCACCATGTACTGGTTTTGGTCCGAAGTCATATTCTGCAAGAGGTATTGGGAACATGAATTCAGCTCTTGGTGTTTCGTATGGTGTTAAAGGCAGTGGTAATACACCTGGGTCTAACATCTTCTGTGCGAAAGCAGCCATATCTGCTGCTTCTTTATCTCTTGCTATTTCTTTTAAAACTGATCTTGCATTACGACTTCCACTCATTAAAGATTCAGTTATAAGAGCTTGTCGTCTACCAGTAGTACCTAATAAAGTTTGTGCAATTTTATTAGCACTACGACCTGTTTGACCTCTAGCTCTTAATTGTCCTTCATTTATTAAAGTTTCAAGTATAAGTTCTTGGTTTTCAAATGCTGCTTCTGCTTGTATTTCTTGATATCTTCTAAGCTCATCCTCTTGAGCAGCTCCGCCACTTCTACGGTTTAAATCTATCTGTTGATTATATAAATCATTTGATCTAATGAATTGTTCATTTAATGACGTCTGTTCACGATTACGAATCATCATATCGTAATTGTAACGCTGCGCCTGCAAAGCATCTTGATAGTTTGCTATTGCTGCTTCATTACGTTGTTTAACCTTGATTGATTCATCAGTGTGAGTCCACTGAGCAGCCAATCTGGCTTTATTCATCTCCCAGGCTTCCATGTCATAACCGTATTGACGGTCTGTAGCCTCATTCTGTAATTCAGCAGCTCGTCTGCCAGCTTTCGCTTGCTTGTTACCTGCTATTACACTACTGACAAGAGAGATTCCTCCTAATACCCATGCTGGCATAATCTATTTCCTCCCGTAGAATCGTGGTGAATAATTTCCTTCCCACATCATAGAGTTTAATGATACTGGGAATGGTGAATCATTAACTACCCTTAATATGAAATTCTCTGATTTCTGATGTATGGGCACTGTAAATACTGATAAATCGTCTAATGCAACGTCATCAGCTAAGTATGTTCCTGCTTTCTGTGTAGGATTTAAGCTATACCATTCTTCTAAATAGATGAGAATATCATCCCCATCAGCAGGTGCTGTATTAAGTTTAATAGAAGTATCATTATTAAAGACAAATGCTGTCGTAACAACATTATTAACTTTTACTTTAACTTGATCTCTATCTATATAATCTATATCATCTTTAATCCAGTTAAAGTCTCTATTACTTCCGTCTCCTGTGTAAGATCTACTACCTTGTCTTATACCTGTAGATTTTAGTTTGAATGACATAACACCAGATAAACCTACAGCAAATTTCATTCTAGCTATAGTTAAAGATGCAGTAAAATCTGTTTTAGTCATCTTTTCATCTGTTCTAAAGTAAGTTCTAGGTAGTGTTACATCTAGTTTATACTTCCAACCTACCATAACACTAGTAGCTACACTGGTTAAATCCTTACCAGATACTTTAAAATAAGGATCGCCATCATCTGTCACTACAGTAGGTGTAACAGCAAAACCTGATTCAACAAATGTACCAGCTTGTGTACTACCTTTAATAATTAGAATAGGTGTTAAAGTTGTTACATTAGCAAATGGTATAAAACATTTAGAGAAATTATTAGTTGCATCAAAGGTAACTGTTGCATTACCAGCAGCATTTCTAGCTTCAATAAATAGATCAATGCAAGGGTTTACTCTTTGACCTTGGTTATTAACAATAATAGCATCTTCTGGACTTTGACTTAAACTTGCTTGACTTAATGTAAATTGATTACCTTGTTTGGTAACTGCAAACATATCATCTGAATCAACAGCGATAGTTTGTACAGTACCCATTAATTGCCAGTTAAACCACGCTTCGACTAAGTTCTCCTTTCCATCACTATATGTACGATAGAAATAAACTTTATCGGAGGATTGACTAGACATTGCGAGGAATTGGTTTTGCGGACTGGCAATGAACGTATCCACTGTTGCAGGTACCCACTCATTAACAACTCTACCAACGTCTAGAACCTGAGGGTTCTCATCTTGGCCACGTGTGACCATGCCGAATATTCGAGTGTAGCTTGGCGTTTTACTTATGAAATTTATATTAGTTCCTATATCAACTGGATCTACTTCTGTATCCATTTCATAGTTTGAGATCGTACGGATCAGTGAACTTGTTGGTGTCAAAATTCCGTCAGCAGAAAACATCATAAACTGTTGATTCTTAGCAAAGAGTACTAAACCCTGTGTTGTAGGAATCACAGCGTGGAGTGCTGCAGGTCGAATTGTTGAACAACTTAAATCAACTGGATCTGCATCCGTTACCGTCTGTGCAGAAGTATGGTAAAAGTTATAGAAATCTTGTGATTGACTCATTGAAACATTATCTTTAGATAAGAATCCGAGTCTATTATTATGGAAAAATGCTTGTTGTATTTTTTGCCCAACAAAGCTAGGGTGTGAATTAGTTACATCATCTCCTACTGTTCTAGAAGTCCAGGTAATTTTCTGGAATACAAAGTTATTAGTACTAGAGTTAATTAACTCATGAGGCATTGTATCTTGATTTAACCCTGTAGACTTACTAGGATCTAAAGTTTCAGACCAGTAACCTGTACCAGAAGTACCGTCATCTGCTACAAATTTAGCGAAGTATGTATCATTAGCAGAAGCAGTATTGATAATTTTAACTACATGATCTTGAAATGATTGGGTAGGTAGTTGAGATACGTTATCTACTTGATCTTGAAATACAGTTAATTTACTATTATCTATACCACCTTTAGCACTAATAGTAAAAGCAGTACGTGTACCACTTACTACTCTTGTTAGTTCTAAGGAGTTAGCATATCTATCTACTGTAAGTCCTGAAACATTAAGTGCGTCTATATTGGTTTTGAGATCTCCTAAGACATCATCATAACCATCGCCACTAGCTGGTGCAACTTGAGTAATAGCAGTACCATTGATAGTAACATCATAGGTATCTACACCATTAGTCACACTACCAGTTAGAACTAAAGTAGCTCTTGTTTTTGCTACAAATGTTGGATCAGCTATCTTAGCTGTTGTGATTAAATTATTTGTTATTATGGATGTATCTTGTACAGTAAGTATGTCGTAGTTCGTACGTGCTCCTGTAAGGTATGCCTGTGCCCCTGTACCGTACGTAACGTTGCATGCAGTACCATCTGTATTCCAGATTTTTATGTCTCCTGTAGAGCCTCCTAGGGCAGGCTGGATACATCCTACATATCTTTCTGTTGCTGTTCTAGCTATGTAGAACCATTTACAATTATCAAAGGTAGTTCCTGTACCTAAATTAGCAATCCATTTAAAACCTGGTCTTTTAGTTAGTCCAAATGTAGGGTCAGGATAACCATTTAAACATTCTTTTACTTGACCAGGAAATTTTTTATCATCAGATTGTCTAGATACACCACCTAAGTAATTATCAACTCGTTGTGTGACTGCTACCATTATCTTCTTAATGCTTGGAAAGGTTCATAACCTTTATAGTAATTTGTCTGACCTTGTGGGTGTCCAAAGAAAGTAAATTGACCTTGGTTTGTTTCATACTCTAAAGCTAATGCTCTTGAATATGCTTCTTGTTGTTGTAACATTTGATATTGAGTCTGATCACCTATGATTCTTTGTGATACAAAGGTAGCAGCTCTAGCTGTGATATAGTCTTGGACTGGTTGAGGTAAATCTACCCAATCAAATTCCCAAACAATATCGCATTCAACACTGTCATCATCCCATTCAAATGTATGATGCTGTCTATCGTATAGTTTTCCACTTCTACGTACAGCATCTTTACTTTGGTTTGTACTGTTCTCAGTTAATTTAAGTTGTAATATATTATTAGGTATTGCTATTTCTTTATTGGTGTCAGGTACGAAATCAAAATGATATTCTTTATTGAAGGTCCAGCCTTCCGCCTGTACTTCCCGTGATACCTGTAACAACGTATCATAGGCAATCGCAACGTCCGGGTTGGTTTGATCTAGGGTGGTTACAGGTGCCTGACCACATGACGATAGTATCTGATTTATGGCTGGTAATTCTTGGGTAGCGTTTGTGGTTGGAAAAGGCATAATAATTTTTGTTAGAAAAAAGGGGAGCGTGAGAACTCCCCATATAAATATATACTTAGAATGCAGCGTTTCCAGAAGATCCAACAGCAGCACCAGCAATAAGCTCAACGCATGCAGCAGGATTCAGGAAGTCAGCGCCCATAGCCAAACGGCCTAGGATCACATCACCCTGGTAAACCACTGATACATCTCCACTTGTTACTTGTACTTGAGGTCCGATTGCTTCAACAACACCAGCGCCTTCTTTCTGGAAGATAAGTCCACAAGAGTTAGCGAATTCAGTCTCTTCACCATACTCATTGTTGATTCCAGTTACGTCAGCGGCAGCATCTTCAACAGCAGCTTCTACGAATGAACCAATGTTTCCTGGTGATGTTACACCTGGATTGGTTGCAGAAGCAGAGCCAAACTTAGTACCATACTTGCTGAAGAATGGGATGTTCATTGACTTGTAGATCTTAATGCCTGCAATTTCAATGATTCCGTTACCCTTCTGCAAGGAGTCACCTTGCTCGTCTCTGTTTACAAGACCATTAGAACCGACAGCTTGTATCAATTCATAATATTGTCTTGGGTTCAATACACCTACACGTCCGTCAGTACTTACTCCTTTTTCATCAAGAGCAGCTGCTGCATCATAGAATGCATTGATCAAACTAGCTGATACATAAGCATCAGAAGCTTGGTTATTTGTACCAACACGGATCTGTGTTCCGCCTGGTTCTACGAAGTTAGACTTCGTGATTGGACTTGCAGCCCTAGCACCACGAGCGATAGCTCTGAAGGTAAGACGGTCATACTTTTGAGCAAGTGCATAACCAATCTTCTTAGAGATTTCACCACGTAGCTCATAGTGAGCAAGTGTTTCGTCTAGTTCATATACGAATGCCGAGCTGATTAAGAGATCATCTACTGTGATGGTCTTCTCTGCTACAGGTGGAGCACCGTCGGAGTTACCTAGGATGCTGTTTCCTGGAGTATGGAATTCAGCTGTGGTGTGACCAGTATAGATGAACTGTAATGATTTACCGTTCTTGAGGGTTCTCCTCATAACTAGGTCACGGGCTATCGCATTATGCTGAAACCCTTTAAACATCTCTCCGCTAAACAGCTTGAGATAGAGCGCTCTAGCGTCATTAGCCGCGTTCGATTGCCCTGGTCGGGTCAGCAGGGCAGTATTACTGCCACTGGTAGTTTGATGAGCCATTTATACTAATTAAATGTATTGTTTACTTTCTTACGTACGTAAATTTTTTTGCGCTAATTTGTGTATCCGTTGTGGTCTTTCCCACCGTCTAGACGGCTAAGGGTATCCGACGTATCGGGCCAAAGCCAATGAAAAGGGAGTCCGACTCTGAGGTGCTCCCTTCTCTTTTACTCTCCTAGAAGAGCTTCTTCCAGTGATTGAGGGAAGTCATCTTCCTTATCTACCCCAGGTGGTTGTATATCACTTGGGCTAGTATCAACTGGTTCTTTAGCTGTAGTGTCGAAAGATACGGGATGTGCTCTACCGAATCCTCCGTCTACTGTTTGGTGTGCCATTAGTATTCCTCCTGTTGGCAAGGTGGGCAGGATCTACAATGTTCATGTTCATACATATGTAGACCCTCTATCATAATAAAGATCCCCACGAACAGTATAAGTACCATCCATGGGGAGTCTAGTATCTTCATCAGAAGCTATACTTTGTACCTATCTTAGTTGCCCAAGAGTTGTCGGTGTCACCATCGTTCGTTTGAACAGCAAGCTCACCATAGAAGCCAAGCTTCTCGGTAGCTGCTACGGTTGCACCAACTTTACCTGACAGTTGATTGTCAGTATCATCAGCACCATCGGTTGCTACGATTGCTGGTCCACCTTGAACATAATATCCAAAGCTATCAGTCCCACCTTCGTAACCTATATGAAGGTCAGTGGTAGATCCTGTGTAATCAGCTCCATCGTAAGAGCCGTTGTTCTCCACGTTCACGTAAACTCCGGCGAAGGCCGGACTTACAGCGAGTGTGGAAGCGAGTGCTAGGGCTAATTTTTTCATTGTAAAAAGAATTTAACGTGTTTTTGTGTAAGGCACTCCGCGATACTTGAGGGTTACTTGCTTTTTTACTTGCATTGGTTTTCTCCAGTACCACACCCCCGTTCCATGATGTGGTTTCATGCGTTCCATAAAGGAATGAACGGACGCGGTTGCCTGTGGCTTCTACTGATTCGACTATCGAGCCGCCATGTTACCTAGAATACACCAGGT
>VTLG01007191.1_pt1 | contig 17049 bp, 22 predicted proteins | sample 4694571 | NCBI WGS metagenome assembly VTLG01 (sample SAMN12604809, study PRJNA352737) | marine metagenome | biome: ENVO:00000447; feature: ENVO:00000209|ENVO:00000569|ENVO:01000036; material: ENVO:00002151; isolation source: viral sequences binned using virsorter ...
ACATATCTATCAAAATTATATAAATCTTTTTTGTTGACCACAATTAATTTAACATATTTGTTTTCAGAACTAGTAACTGGTTCTTTACTATAATCTTTCATACTATCATCGTAGTATATTTTTTGAAATATAGTTCTTTCATTTATAATTCTATCTAATTTTCTTGTCTCTGTATCAAATATGTGAAACCCTTTTGGGCATTTATTATCATTCCAAAATATTTGATATGGTGTGCCAAGATAGAATATATGTCCATCATCAGATTTTTTATGAAAGTGACCAGACATTACAAAATCAAACTTAATAAATTTTTCTTTATCTAAACCAACTTCACTACGATGACCATGGTTCATTTCAAAACCTTGAATTTCTAAATGTCCCATACAAGTTGTTGCTTTTGTTTTTTGTATTTCATCAAATGTTTGTTTTGTATTTGTTGAATTTATCCATGGTATAAAACAAATAGGCAAACCATCAAACTCAACAGTTTCACATTCTCTATAAATTTTTATTTTATTATATCTTTTATTAATTAATTCATCTAAAGAGTTTACATCATTTGTATTTTTAAAAAATGTATCGTGATTGCCTACCATTAAATGTAAATCAATATCTAACTCTACAAACTTTTCTATAAATTTTTCTCTAAAATCTTTTGCAGTTTTGTACGACACAAATTTTCTTCTATCCATTACATCACCTAAATGAATACAAGTTTTTATATTGTGTTCTTTTAGATATGGAAAGAATTGATTATCGTAAAAATCGTAAAAGTAATTGTGAAAGTGGTCATGGTCATTTCTTGCACCAAAGTGTGTATCAGTAATTAGTGCTATTTTCATTAATCAATTAATCCTTGTGCTTTTAAATATGATATATTTCTTAATTGTTGTTCTTTTATCAATTCTTTTGATTGACCTTCATATGCGACACCAACATAATGTCTTATCATATATTCAACAATACCTGTTTCTCTATCTTGTTCACCATCAAATATAGTAAAGTCACCTAGTGTTCTACCAAACTTACCAGACTTGTCTTTTGTTGTTCTAAGAACTTGTGTAGAACCAACAGGTAAAAAACCCTCAACAACACTTTTCGCATAAAGTCCTGCTTTCTTTTCTTCTAGGTCTCTTGTTCTAGATTCTGGTGTATCAATACCGTTTAGTCTTATTCTTTCTTTCCATAACCAAGTATTGAAACCTAAATCTATATTAACATCAACAGTATCACCATCAACGACTCTTACTATTTCACATTTATACTCATACATCATTGTTTCTTCTGTAAATGTTCATAGAGTTCTTCAATAAGGTCACTTTTAGTAAATCTTCTATCTAACTCTATGCCATGTTTACGACCTAAATTTTCTAATTCTTTTTTAGTCATTAGCATAAGACCAGTTTTTTTTATTGGTTTAGGTTTGGGTTTAAATAAATTTGTTATAAAACTGAACATATTAATCTCCTTTATATCCACCTACATTATCCCATTGAGAATATACATGATTTCTTAATTCTGCATATCCACCAATGTGTTCATTTTTTTCGTTCCATATTTGTGGAACTGTTTTATACTTTTCTTTTATTGTTTGTGCAAGATTTTTATCTTTTGATATATTCTCTTCATCGTAATCAATATTAAAATTTTCCATTAGTCTTTTTGCCATACCACAGTATGAGCAAGTATCAGATGTTATTATTTTATACTTAACTCTTTTTTTTATATAACTATCTAAATTCATTTATCATCCTCATAAAAATTTTCTAAGTTTTTCTTAGTTTCTGTTTTTTTACTTTTGGTTTTATAAACATCACCATCAGTAGGTAACATATTTTTTGTTAAGTAATCCATATATGTGTTACCATAATTTGTATCATCTAAAGGATTAGTATCAAATGTTGGTACCATTGCTTTTTCAATCATTTTGTGTTTTATATGTGATTGTTTTTTTTCTTTTTGAATTCTACGAATAAATGCATAATATATTATTTGTGTAAAATATGAAAATGGATTTTTTGATTTTTCTGGATTAAAGTTATTTACATATTGTAAACAGTTTTCTATACCATCACTAATCATTTCTTCTCTAAATGTATAATTAATAAAGTTAGGTCTATAAGACAAATGTTGTGCAATCTTTAAAAAACACTGACCAATATAATCTGTTACTGGTGGTTGTTCTTCGTCTGAATGTTCTGCCTCTTTTACTTTTTCTTTCCACTCTGATATTGCTTGTAAAAATTCTTTATTATTTACATAATGCTTTGATTGTTTTGCCATTCATAATAATCCTTTATGTTAATATATCATATTTTAAAAAGATGTCAATACAATTTAATTAGTAATTTAGGGGTTGACAAATCAAAAATCGGTTGTTATACTCTTTCTTGTAACAGACAGAATAATATTAATGTTTTTTATCTGATTTAAAATATACATTTGCTGACTCGTCCATTATCTCTTCTTCAGATAAAGAGTCTTCGGTTCTACCTTCTACTTTTAATTCTTCTACTTCTCTTTCTAGATTTTGTGGTACTAAATTTGTTTTATCTGCCTCTTTATATTTTCTTAAAACATATTTGTAATATTTTTCTAAACCTAAACTGGCACCGTGTTGCACTACAACCTGTTGTCTATCAATATTAAATAATGTATCTTCAGTGAAAGTTGTCCATTTTCTTAATGCAAGATTTTCTTCTAACTTACCTGTCTTATCTTCAGACATTACCACAACAAGTTTAAATGGGTGTTTAACACTATAACGATTACCTTCAGTTTGTTTTAACTCACATATTATTTCATCACCATTTGCTAATTTAAATATTCTATATGGTGTTACTCTACTAACAGTTATGTCTGTGATGTTACTCATTCCATTTCCTTAGTTTTTCATTTTTAGGTATCCACGCCCTAGGTGGTCTTTCTAATTTATTACTTTCTTTCATTCTATACCAAAATACATCAAACATTTCTTCTTCAGTTGTATCAGCAAACATTATTTCGTTACATAAAGATTTAATACGATTTCTTAATTGTTCTTTATTATATTCTAACATTCTTTTATAGTCCCACATTTCTTTTAGTTGTATATACTCTTTTTCTGTTATCATAATTTTATCCTATGTATTTTATAATCAAACTCTTCTTCGTTGTATATATTTATTCTCTCCATAAAATGGCGAAGAGTAAAGTTTTGTTTGTTTTTATAAGTTAAATCGTCTGCAATATCATAAAGTTTACATTGCGTTTTGTTATCACCTAATCTTAGACCACGCCCTATAGATTGTAAAACTCTTATCTTGCTTTTAGATGGTGAACTGAATATAATATTATGTAGATTTCTAATATTAATACCAGTTGAAAATGTTCCGTACGATGCAACGATTACTGCATTTTTTTGTTTTTCAGTTATCTCACGAATTTTTTCTCTTTCATTTGCATCAACACCACCATATACAAAAAATACTTTTCTATCATGTAGTTCTTGTTGTATTAAATTAAATAAAGGCAAACCATGTTTTTCTACAAATTGAAATAATAATAAAGTATTACCATTAATACTAGAAACTAAGTTCTTTGTGAATAAAAGTCGTCTATCATGTGTCACAATAAAATCTAGTTCGTCAGCATACTTTAAATCACGATTAAACTTACATTCTGCCTCATTATAGGTCAACACCAGACTATCTATTTTAAGTTGTGATAAAGTATTTTTATCAATTAATTCTTTTGTTGATACTACTTTATTTACTGTGCCAAATAAACCCTCTAATACTAATTTATGTGTTTGTGTATCATCTAATGTACCAGTGAGACCAAAACGATACTTACAATTAACCATTTTGGTTAATATTGATGTAAGAGATTTTGATTTAAATAAATGTGCCTCATCACCAATGACACAACCAAACTGTTCAAAATACTTTCTTGGTAGTTTATATATTGATTGCCAAGTTGATATTGTAACATCTTTTGTAATTTGTTTGTCATGACCTTGATATATCTTTTGAATGTATTCATCAGACCAACCATAATTAATAAAATCAGAATACATTTGTTCAACTAAACTTGTTGTCGGTACAAGAATTAAAGTTTTATGATTTTTTTTGTGATAGTATCTTGTAAGTGCATAAATGATTAACGATTTACCAGATGCAGTAGGAGAAACAAGAAGACTACGACATTTTCTGGCACAAGAAAGAATACCAGAAATCTGATAATCACGAGTTTCGTGTGGTAAGTTAAGGTCGTGTATAAACTGCTTAATAAATTCTTCACTAATATCCTCATTCTTGTTATTATATATTAATTCATATCTAATGTCATTTCTTTTGCAGAACTCTCTGATGTATGGTAATAATCCCACATAGATTTTTCCTGTAGTAATTGAATATAATCGTATTTTTCCATCCCATATTTTATTTCTATATGCAGGCATGAATTTTGCACCAGGGACTTCAAAGGTAAAGTGTTCTGAAAGTTCCCTTGCAATATGTGGTTCGGTTTCAATTTGTAAGTATACTTCATTTTTTTTATCTATTTTCATATGGGACATCATCTTCACCTAATTTTGGAAAATCTGTGTCCTTAGTTCTATACGGCATATTTCTATCTGCTTTATTTGCCTCTGCCATTTTTTCTTCATCTTTTACATCACCAATTAAACCTAAAGCAGGTCTAAAATCATATTTACACATATCACCATAAGGACCATTTTTATTAACATAATGTAAAAAAACTTGAACTTGCCAAGCATCTTCAGAAACCTCAAAAGGTTCTCTCCAATGTTCAATCTCACAACCTCTGTATATAACACCATCACCAGGTTGCATTTTCATATGTTTGCCTTTTTGACCTCTTTTACCATCAGCAGGTCCAACAAACATACCCCAATTATAATCATCTTTATCTTTGTAATCATAACCAAGACAACAAGTAATTGATATCTCACATGATGGTCTATCTTTATGTCTTTTTAATTCATCACCAGGTTTATACAATCTATAGTAAGAGTAAGTCGGCCATAACTCAAGACCAGTCCATTTTTCCATATGTGGTCTTGAAAATTTTAATAGTGTTTCCATCAAAGGGTCACCATATACACTATGAGAACCAGGTATTTGTGCCGTTTCATCTTCTGGTTTAAAATTTTGAACTCTATCAAAATGTGCATATTGACTTGCCACTTTTGCAATATCTTTTGGTATCATTTCTTTAATTAAAACATATCTATTTTTTTCAAAAAAATCTACTGTGTTCATACAAATGGTCTCCCTAAACTCCATATTACTAATGAATATCTAGTACCCTCAGTAACAGGTGTAACTTGATGAAATAAGTGAGATGGAAATACTATAATAGAACCTCTAGGTCTTATTTCAGTGCAAGTGTGAAATCTTTTATCAGTATGTGGTCCTAAATCAAATTTTAAGTTACCACCTTTATAGTGTTTTGGATTTGTAAGATTTATCGTTACAGATAACTTTCTTATTTTACCCATTTGACCATGATTATCTACAAAACCAGGATTAGGTACAAATCTTTTAACACCTTTAAACTGACCCTCTCTATAGTTTTCATCAAACTCTAATTCTTTACCAGTATCATCTTTAAGAACTACATAAGTTCCATCTTTATTTTTTCTTCTTTGTCTCTCATCAGTAGGGTCAAATGGTATATAAGGATTTGCATTTGAGTCTGGATGCCAAGAATAAAATTGTCCTGGTTTATAAACTGTAAATTGACAAGTTTCTGAGAAGTCCCATTGAAAGTTCCACCCTGCTCTTTTATTTGCCTCATGAATAAATGGGTGTACTAAATCATAAATCCATCTGTCTCCTAACCAACCAACTTTCGTATCTCTTACATAAACATCTTCGTCTGAGAGACCTTTTTTAATTCTTCCTTGAACTGTTAAATGATTGGCGGCAATATTGCCTGCATTTGATTTTTCACCACCTTTCTGTCTAAAATCAAAAGTAGTGGCGTCAGTTGCCTGTTCACCTCTATTTTTTTCGGTGATTGCCATGTCTGTAAGACCTGCCTCAATAATTGCATTACACTGTTGGTCTGTTAATGCTGATTTAAAAAAATAATAATTGTGTTTAAGTTGCATAATATCCTCACTTCCATTTAGGTCCTAGAACCCAACCAACTAAACTATATCTAACACCCTCAGTAACAGGTTTTACTCTATGCCAATCGTTAGAATGAAAAACAACAATAGAGTTTTTTTTCTTTGGTATAGTTATATATGTTCTATTTTCTCTAGGGTCAAGTTCTGTTAACTGAAACTCACCACCTTTATATTCTTCATTTAAAAATATTGTAAAACTTAATTTTCTAATTAATCCATTTGCATATGGTTTTGAGTGTTCATCAATGTGCCAATTATAATATTGTTCTTTATCATATCTTGTGTATTGCAAAGGTTCTATATCTGTCACTTTGTATTTCCAAATAGTATCATTTATAACAGAAACATATTCAAAGAAACTTTTTAATACTGCTTGATTTTTTATCCATGATACTTCTGATTCTCTTGGCGATATTGTACCTTGTTCTTTTATTATACTTTTTTCTAATTTACCAATATAAGATGTTATACTCTCTGTCATATTTTTTGATATATCTTCTGTCCAATATCTCATATTGCACCCTCTGTGTATTTAATCCAAGTTGTAATATTTCTTAGTTGAAAACCTCTGTTATGTAAATTTTTAATAATATGTTCTAGATAACCTACAACTTGTTTTAAATAATCTATTTTAGAACTTAACTTAATCATCTCTTCATCAGCATCTATAAAAGTAGATACATCATTTTTTAATATTTTAAGTTCAAATGGTTTTTCAGATTTGCCTGTATAAAACATCCATTTTTCTCTTTTTAATATTTTCATATCAGACTCTGCTTTACTTAGCATCAACTTATAATTATTATGTAATTTAAGATATTTGTTTAGTAGTGCAGGTGACCTAGTCTCTTCAAAACTAATATTAGTTTCGTCAATTTTAGAGTCTTTACTGAATTGTTCTTGAATTTGTTGTAAGTCCATAATTAAGTATTATATTATAATTACACCTATTTGTCAAGTCTTTAATGACTCAAATTTATATAATTGGTATTGAAAAGTTGCAGTTGCTTTAAGATATTCTGTATCTGAACCTTCGTTTGTATAATCAAGACCAGATAAAGATGCAGGATAAACATTATTGAATAAAACATTTACTACAGGATTATTTTTATTTGAAAGAATTGTTAATGTAGCATCAGAATACATCGCACTATCAGGTGTTCTAGGTTTTGGTGAGTCTGATTTAGTAGGTGATACTGTTGCAGAGTCAGGTCTTCTATCTGCATTTTTTTCTCTAAAACTTTTAAACTGTTCTCTACTTTCAGGAAATGCTATTGCAGTTATCCAATCGTGTAATTCTCTATAGTTTTCTAAATTTTCATCAACTAGAAATTCTATATTAAGTGTTTCATATGAAACTTTTTCAGGTAATATTGGTATGTCTTTAAATGGTGTTTGAAAAATTGCCTCACCCATACTAATACCTGGTATATTACACGCCGTTGTGAAAAATTGTACTTTAGGTAATTGTAAAATAGAAAAACGATACTGCGATGGTGCAGAATAATCTATCGTATCAGGTTGTCTTGAAAGTGCATCTAGTTCTGTCATACTATTATTTATACCAAAAAAAAAGGGGACCGAAGTCCCCTTTAAGTATTATCGTTTTGTAAAAATTACATTAAGTTAGCAACTTTTACTCTTCTGTAGTATTGGTTAGTTTCTTTAGTAAATGCAGTATTTGAAGAACCAGCGGCATTACCGTCTGCTAAAGCACCAGCATCTACGGCAAATGGGTTATCAATCATACCATATCTAGTTTTGAAACCGATTTTTGGTTGGAATGTATTCTCGCCAACTGCTCTCACCATTTGTAGTGGAACATATGGGCAATAGAAAGTACCAGCATCGTAAGGTGAAGTACCTTTATAACCACAAACATAGTATTGACTTGCGGCGACATTGGCGGCATATGGGTCAACATACACTTTAAATCTACCATTCAACACACCAGCGAAAGTAGTTTGAGTGTCATCTACATTTAAGTTATTGTTTAATGCAGGAGTGTAATCTAAGATACCTGCCATTTGTAAAGCAGAGGCAACATCGGCAGAAACGATTAATAAGTTTCCTTTACCTCTTCTTGTTTTTTGACCGATAGCATTAGCATCTCTCTCTATTTGAAACATTAAACCTTTGAATTTTTCAACTGACCATCTACCATTTGAGTCTGTATCTAAATCAAAAGTTCCAGCAGTAGTTGTATTTACGGCGGCGCCTTCTACGGCAGTTCTGTAAATTCTTCTTACTACTTCTCTGTTTATTTCTGCAAGAATTTCAGCAGACAGAATGTTTGATAATTCTGACTCTGCATCTAAACCATGAATTGCTTTTAAGTCTTGAGCAAGTTCCATAGTGTATTCTGCCTTTAATGCTCTTGTTTTAGCAGTTACAGTTGATTTCTCAATACTGAATGCCATCTGAGCAAACGCATTAGTTGTAGTATCACCTAATGCCTCACCTTGTGCAGTAGTCATACCACCACTGAATGTGTAAGTGCCTTCAGGCGTATCATTTAATACTGCTGGATTTGTTCCAGATGCGGCGGATGATGTTAAATCACCAGCGGCGTCATCGTTTGAGAACCCAGAATCTGCTTCGTCAACTAATGCCTCAGCACCTGACTGGTCTTGAAATCTACTTCTCATTGCAAAGATAAGACCTGTTGGACCTGTCATTGGTTGTACACCACAGATATCGTATGCGATTAAGTTTGGCATTGCTCGTCTTACTAACGAAATTAAGATTGGATCCCAATTTGCCATTGGATTGGCGCCTGCCGCAGTTGCGTTAACTGGTGCCGCCTCACCTAAAAATTGTGCATCTTCTCTTAATGCCTTTTGTTGATTTTCTAATATAACAGTAGTCACTGCCCTCTTGTACGCATCTTGGATTTTTGGTAAATCTGGATGGTCAAGGACAGGTTGCCACTTCTCTTGTAATTGTTGCGTTTGAAACATCTGTTTCTCCTTTTTACATTTGTTAATATTTAGTAATATTAATTATTCAGTGCCCTTTTATGCGTTTTCTTGATTGCGGCAGTGTAGGCCGCCATAACATCAGAAGAATCAATATTGTTAGTTGTTGGTTCTTCGTTTAGAACTTCTTCTTTTTTCTCTTCGTTAGGGAAATAAGACTCTTTCAAAGTTTTTAACTTTTCAGAATAACTTTCTTCACTTACGAATTCAACTTCTTCAACAAGACCCTTAAATTTTTCTTTTTGAGTCTCAGACAAGTCATCAGATGCTTTCGCAACTAGAGATTCTTTAACAAGTTCTCCAATTCTGTTTACTGAACCTTTTTTGGATTCAATTAAGTCGTTTACTTTATTCTTGAGTTCTTCAATTTCTTGAGTTTGTGCCTCTAGAATATCGTATTTCTCATTTGGAACATCAATATAGTGGTCTTCAAATAAAGATTTAAGACCAGTGATAAAGTCTTCAGCGATTTCTCCCTTTAGACCTCTTTCAATAGCAAGTTCATTTTCTTTTTTCCACTCTTCAGTAACATAGTTTAGATATGAGTCAACCTTTTCAATCATATCTTCTTTTGTTTCTGCAAGTGATTTTTCATGCTCTTCAGTGAGTTTGTCTTCAATTTGTTTAATCTTAGAAGAGACCGCCGCTTCAAAGATAGTTTCTGCTTTACCTTTGAATTCATCAGAAAAGTTTTCACCCTCTACTAAGGCGGCAACATCTGCCTTGATATCAACTTCATAGTATTCTTTTTTAGTTTCCATTTTGTGACCATCTTCATGTTCACCTTCATTTTCACCTGACATTGCTTTTGTCATTGCCTCATAAGATGATTGGATAACATTTTTCTTTTCTTTTTCCATTTGTGCTATCATATCTTTCATGGCACCTATCATATTATCTTTAGTCATATTTTTAGTTTCTTTATTGTGGGATGACTCTTCAATAATTTTCATATCTTTTGCCATCACCTTTTCTTCAATACCATGTTTGAATTGAACATCGTACCACTCAACAAAACCATTATCGTCTGGAATTGCGTGTGATTTTAAAATTGGTTTACCTTTACCGTAAACAGGATGTTCTACAACTGTAGCACAATCATGGTCTTTTGAATGACAAAGTTCTCTGATTTCTTCATCAGAATAACCTTCTGCCTTTACGGCACCCTTCATTGCAGGGTCATCTGTTTTATGTTTAATTTTCTTTGCAGAGTCTGGACTTTTTGCTACAGGTTTATCTGGTGTAGCACCCCCTAAATCCTCAGGTTCCTCAGCACCTTTCATTTTTGGCATAGGGTCGGGTTTGCCTGCACTTTTCATAGGGGCATCATGCGCCTTTTCTTCAAGTTCGGCAACCACTTCTTTTTCCAAATCCTCAATAGTTTTGTCTAAATCTTGAGTCATTAGAGGTTCTCCTTTATTGTTTATTCATTTGTTAATATTATTTATAGTTTTATAACTTTTTAAGAAACTTTGCAAACGCAAGTGCCTCAACATTCGGCATTTTCTTACGCACATTCGTTTCAATGTCTTCAACTATACCTTGTAGTTCTACTTCTTTAAGTAAACCATTATCCCACACCCACTCTTTGCCTTCCATAATACCTTGTACAAATGCGTTAGGTGCCGATGGGTCTGCCACAATATCGGCGGCAGATGCTAACATGAAGTCTTTCTTAACATAATTAGCACCATTCTTTTGTTCTAGAGAACCCATACCTCTAGAAGAAACTCCTAGTTTACCACCTTCGTCCATTATGTTTTTTACTATTTTACCCATAGGTGTATCCATAATTTTTGCCTCACCTATGAAATTATCACCTTCTTTTTTTAGTTTTGTAACCATATGTGAAACTCTATCTAGATTTACAGTAGGACCATCAGGATGTCCTAGTTCACCATATGCACGATTTTCATCTATAAACTTTTTGTTATATTTGTTTACTTCTTTTTCAAGAACTTCCATAGGATATACTCTACCATTTCTGTTCTTAATCTCTGCCTGCATAAAAACACCTTTTATCTTATAAGATTTTTTACCATCTGCTTGTTCAGAAATAAACTCTACATCTTCTAATGCCTCTGATATTAGTTTCATAACTTTTTCCTATGTTATATTATCGTAACCTGATACTTTTCTTAATTTCAAAATAATAAAACCAACACAGGCGGCATCATTCTCTAAAAAGATATCACCAGTTATTCCACTTCCTGCGTTATTTGTAATTGGTGGTAGTTGTTGACTGCCAATATTAAAGTTACCATTACCGTTCAATGTAAGTGCAGTTACATTTGATGTTGCATCAAATTCTACCTCTAATGTTGAACTCACACTCCAAGTACAAGATACTATAGAAAGTCTAGGGTCAGTTGATGCGCCTGCTAAAGTAGATGCATCTACAACTTTAAGAGCAGTTCCATTTGTTCCTGTGATTGTCGTATGTACCACGGTCTCAAAATCTGTGTCTTTTAATGTTCTTGTAGTGTATGCCATTCTAATTTCCTAATGTTAACATTTCTCTTTCAAAATAGTTCATTAGTTCTTTATCTGTTACTCTGAACTTTTTTGCCATATTTTTTATGGTTTTCTCAAAACTATTTATAAAGTCTGATGGTTTAGAGTCCATAATATCAAAAACACCGTCAACTGCTTTTTTCATTTTTGGCGATAGTTTTTTATATTCTTTACTTTTTTTATGTTCATCTTTCTCTTGTACTGCACTGTACATAGAATTAAACATCAGTGTCATCATCTTCCTCAGTTGTAGGCACATGATTTGTGACAATAGTTTTAGCAATAATCTCTCTTTGCTTTTCTAAAACATCACCGACTTTATCAGACATAACTGACTTAAAATTAGTTTCTGCTGATAGATTATCTTTATTTAATACATCATCAACAAATTGAGATACTTTTTCTTTACTCATTATTTTTTCTCCTCAGGTGGTGGTCCTTCACCCCTATATTTAGCAACATCATCTGCTGGTATTGGGTCACCACCCACTGTTGGATATCTTGTAACACCATCAGTGCCATCAGGTACACTAACACCACCATCTTCAGGTTCAATGCCTGCCTCTTTATTCATTTGGTCTCTCATCGCATCTATCTCACCATCATTCATGCGAAGAATATTTTTAAGTACATACTCTTTACTAAAGAATGTACCAATGTAACTTTCAATACTACCTAACATATCAAGTCGTTCTCGTAACAACTCTGCTTTTTTAAGTTCACTAAAGTTATTATCTTGTAGATAGTCATACTGAATGTGTTCTTTCATTTTGTGCCATTCATCTTCTGCTATAACACCTCTTAAAATAAGTTGTGTTTCTAATATTGAAGAGAATAGTTTTGAAAATTTAGTTCTTAATCTTTGAACAAATTTAGTAAATTTTAATTCATCTCTTGTAATTTCTGTTGTTCTGCCTAAAGAGAAATTAGTTTCTGCCTCCAATCTAGAGATTGGTACATTTAATGCTTGATATAATTTTCTTTTAAAATAAGTTATATCATCAATCTCACCTAAATTAGAACCACCAGGTAGTGTAGTAATCTCAGTACCACGACCACCTTCTCTTCTTGGTAACCAAAAATCTTCTAGCATAGACATATGATTTCTGTCGTCACGAATTTCACCAGTTGATGCATCGTAAACAAGTTTGTTACGATAACGGTTCATAACATCTTTTAGATATTGTTCTGCTTTAATCTTTGGTAAGTTACCAACATCTATATAGAAAATTCTTCTTTCAGGTGCCCTTGATATTCTATAGATAACTAAAGCATCTTCAATCATTCTTAATTGATTAACAGGTTTGATTGCTTTATTTAAATACGATAAGACATTACCTTTTGACATATCAATTAAACCTGATGGACAAAAAGCAATAGAGTCTTTTGTAAGTTTTACACCCATTGCAGTATTATCCATATTATTACCATTAGGGTTGTATAGATAATAGTCTTTTACTTTTGAAATAATTTCAACACTAGAATTTGATTTATCTAAATCTTTATCAACTTCTCTCATTTTTTTGATTTTTCTACAATCAATAAAACGAAGTTGCTGAATACCTTTTCTAGGATTAGCACTATCAATTACTTTATGATAGTATATTCTACCATCAACATACCATCTTCTAAAAATGTCATGTGCCTTTTCTTCAAAGTCTAACAAGTCAAGAATTCTGTCAAACTCTTCTCTAATTCTTTTTTTAATTGAATTTGATACTTTTAGATTGTCTAATGAAATTGATACTGCTGGTTGTTTTTCATCAGAGGCGATTGCCTCACTTACGATATCTTCTATCGCACTATCACATTCTGGTTGCATTGCGATATCACGATACCTACGAATTAAATCATCGTCTGTTCTTGCACGACCATCTTGGTCTAATACAGACGAATAGAAACCACCACCAGGTGCCTCGTAAGTTCCGTCATCGGTTATTGGAGGCGCAACCGCCCCCAATTCTCGTTCTTTTCGTTTTATTTCAAAACCAAAAAATTCTGCCATAATATTATCTCCTACTACTATTTAGTAGGTTATAAATTAATGCCAGAAACTCTAAATGTATCGTAACGCCAGGTAATTTCAAATGTCTCTACTTCATTTTCTGTTGCATAACTTAATTCAATCGGTGCAATAACGGTTGGCCAGCAACCTTCTAGTATATATTGATGTAAAATTGTATCATCTCTATCAAGTTGTTGAACAATCATATCAACCCTATAACTATCAGGACTTGTTGCACCAGTATTATTTACTGTATCATTAATACCGTTCATCCATCTTTCCATTTCTCTACGAATTGAAAAGTCAGTATCATTTAAAACTGTTGTTGACCAAGTTTCAAATGTTCTTTCGCCTGCTAGATATAAATTTCTACCTCTGAATTTTACTTCAGTTTCAGCAATAGTCTGTCCAGGTAAACTTGCGGCCGTACATAGAAACGCAAATTGTTCTGTATTGATTGCCGCCGTTACTTCAGCACCTACTGGTGGAGGTAGAATTATTCTAAATTGGTTTGCTCTTGCACCACCACCTGCAAGTCTTGCCTTAAAGTCATTAATGTTTGCCATGATTAACCTCCTACCTCACTAAACGCCACGCCTGTTCGTACGGCGATAAAGTTTAGTGTAATAAAGTTAATTGCACGAGCAGGTTTAATGAAAATGTCTGCGACAAATTCATTTCTATCTATGACTTCACCTGTGTTGTTTGTTTCATCAACAACAACACTAAAGTCGGTGATACCTCTCTTACCTTGTATCTCTCTTAAAAATGGTTCTACCAAGTTTTTAAACTGTGCCCTTGTAAATTCATCGTTGAATTCAAAGAGTTGAAACTTGGCGGCAGTTGCGATTGCTTTTTCTAAGATAATGAATAATCTTCTCACATTAATTCTATCAAAAGCACTTGGTTTTGATAAAGCAGTTTTGTCACCAAATAGAACTGTACCTTGCCCAGGAAAAGAAACAACAGGATTGATTCTTGCTTTGTACAAAGTATCTCTTTGTGATTGTGTTGGAACAAAAGGTAAATTTACTACACCTTTAATTTGTCCTCTGTTAAAACCACCAGGTGAGAAAAATGCCTCTGCAACTTGTTCTGTTTGTGCAACAAGTCCAGCAACATCGCCGTTTAATGGTACATATCTATACACATCGTTAAATCTGTCGTACATATATTTGTAACCACTGTCAAATACACCGTATGAAGAACTTGTTAGTGAGTCAAAGAAACCTTTTACATTAAGTGTAATTGTCTCTTGATTTGGCACACCAACTACATCTGCTCTTTCAGGTGATATAAATGTCATAGAGTCTTTTCTACTTTCTGATATTTCAATTAATCTATTGGCGAGAGTGGCACTTGCCTTTGCCGCCATAATTAAGTTAACATCTTCAGACTCAGCATCTTTAAATTTATCATATGCAGTTAATTGTTCACCATCTGTTACTGCATAATCATCAGTACCACCAGTAAGTGTAGAAGTTGATATTGAGTTTACATTTGTTCCACTGCCCTGCAATAAGTTATATGCAGTTACACTTTGAACTGAGGAGTCTGATTTTAAAGTAATACCCCAATCACCAGAACCATCAACCATTGCTGATGGATGATTTGCTACATAAATGAATTGTGACTCAGCATATATTCTATCTACATAGAAAAGTGAATTACCAGCAGAGTCTGTTGCCTCTGGATTTTTTGATAAGAAAGCATATGTTTCTAAAACAGAACTTGTTCTTTGACCTGCAACATCGTTATCAAAACCACTTTGATTACCAGTTGAGTCATACACTACTATGTGTAATTCGTCATCAGAAATACCTCTTGCAGTTGCATGGTCTGAAGTTCCAGGTTCACCATCAAATAAATCAAAAAATCTCCAATATTTTGTGATATATGAATCATTTGCTAAGTCGGCAATTAAACCTTTACCAGCAGGGTCATCTAATTGTCTAATTGTTAATGTTTCTGCCGATGCATCTAAGGCAGTTATTTCATATCTAACACCTTCGTGACCACTTGCAAAAGTAGTACGACCTGAGTCAGAGTAAAATTCTATAATTTGCCCTACTTTAAAATCGCCGGCATCAAAAGCATCAAGTGTAATTGTGTTTTCACCAGCAGTTGCACTACCATCGTTTACTTGTTTCAACGAATTTTGACTAAATGTATTTTTATCACAAATGTCTATTTTAATTCCGTTTGCGTGAATACCAGCAGTTCTGGCAACAAATGTGCCTACACTTGAATTTGCAGAACCTGTTGATAAGTTAGGTCTATAACTTTGTTGATAATCTAATGTTGATTTAATTAGTATCCCACCACCATCAGAGTCAGCATTTAAAACTGCACTCTGTGTTCTAACAACTTTTAGTGTATTTGTGTATTGTAAAAAATTAGCGGCCGTGAAAAAGTATTCGTATTGATTACTTGAATCTTGTGGCAGACCAAAGATTCTTACTAAATCTTGCTCTGAACTAATTTGAGTTACTTCACCTACTGGACCTTTTTGAAACGGACCAGCAACTGCACCAATAGTTGTAGCAACGGCAGGGACAATATTTGTTAAATCAATCTCTTTGACTTGTACGCCTGGAGAAACTTGAAATCCCATTCTTCTACTCCTTTTAGTTTATTTAATTCTTTAATTATTAATATTTATAAAAAAATGATTTTAAGATTTAGTGTTTTATACCTTTATAAAATATAAATAGATGTATGAGTGAGCATTATCAGAAATATCGTAACACAATTCGTAAGGTTGCAAGAAGACATCGTAGATTAAGAGACAAGTGGATTAATGAACAATTAAGAAACAAATCTTGCAAGTATTGTGGTGAGTCTGAAATAGTTGTTTTAAAATTTTATCCTGATGATAGAAAGATTAGGTCTGAATCTAAAAAACATGGTCTTAATGAAGACTCTAGAAAAAAAATACTTGACAACATAGAAAATAATGTTATAGTATGTCAAAATTGTTACATTAAGAAAGATAATGATTTAATTGATGAAGAAGAATTTACCAATTTGAGTCGTGCTTTCTAATAACAGGTGACCATCTAGTGCCATATTCGTCAATTTCACCTTTTGGTTCAAACGGGTCATCTATACCATCATCAAAGAAACCAAACGGTGCCATATCTTGTTCTAATTGATTTTGATTTTCGGCATATAATCTAGCACGAATATCACTGTCTGTCAACTCTTTAAAATAAGTTTGACTTGACAACCAACCAAACAATACACAACACATCATTAAGTCATCATTATGACCTTCTTCTGCTTGAAATGAAGAACCATGTAGAATAAATGTTGACATTTCTGAGATAATATCAAAATCTTCTAAAATAATTTTATCTGACTCTATCATAGTTTTTAGATTAGAGCAACCTAATTTTTTTACTGCTTTAGTT
>VTLG01010634.1_pt1 | contig 17047 bp, 41 predicted proteins | sample 4694571 | NCBI WGS metagenome assembly VTLG01 (sample SAMN12604809, study PRJNA352737) | marine metagenome | biome: ENVO:00000447; feature: ENVO:00000209|ENVO:00000569|ENVO:01000036; material: ENVO:00002151; isolation source: viral sequences binned using virsorter ...
CACCAGCAGCTAATACAGCTACATCATCAACAGCATAAGCAAAACCTCTATGACAGATAGTTGCGATTTGCGTATCTGTACCGATTTTTTGAGGTGTTAGATAACCAGCACCACTTGTTCCCCAAGTTCCTGTACCATCTAAAATTTCTTCAGTTGGTGCGATTGGGTTAAATTCTGGAACCTGTATTCTTGTTCCTCCTGCTGTTGCATCAAGCAAAGCATTACGAACTACAGCACCAGACTGTATAAATAGGCTACGCTCTTTGATAGCTTGAGAAACGTAAGCACTAAAATTATTTCTCTTAACGATGTCCGCTAATAGGACACCGCCAGTATAATTCTGAAACGGAGCAGCCATTCAGATTTACCTTAATAAGTTTTGCGATACCCTAATCACAGATAAGGGGGTCAATTTCACAGAAATTAACTATTTAGTTTGAGCCTCTTGCTTGAGCACTGCTGCAAGCTGTGGGTCTTGTTCTGATATTAGCATTTGTTGAGTTATATTGCCCGTTTTCCAAGGATTTGGTTGACCTCCACCAGCATTTGCTACAGGACTTGGTTTTGCTCCCATTCCAGCAGCAGAACTAGGTTTAAAATGATGTTCCCAACCACTACCTGGATTTTTAAGGCTTGTAAGATAATTTGTTAAATCTTGTTCAACTCCACCATTAAGAACAACTACTTTACCTTCAGCATTTTTTTGTAACTTACCTTGTAATAATGACAAAGTTTGTTCTGCATTTATAGCACCTAAATTACTAATAGCTGCTAATGCTGTTGTTTTTGTAGAAGCTAGTTCATTTGAAGTTTTTAAATCTTCTAATTGCTGAGATAAAGTCATTATCTGTTGCTCTTTTTCTTGGGCTGTTTTATTAGCCTCTTCCCAAAGAGTTTTCCATTGACCTTGATCTTCTAATTCCTGTTTACGTTGTTGATCTTTTTGCTTGTAAACATCATCAAGTTTTGTTTTGATGCCTTTAAATTTTTCTTCGCCTTCAGCGATTTGTTTTTGTGCAGCAGCTAATTTAGCCTCGTATTCTGTTTTTATAGAATCTAAATTAGGAGTTTGTGGTTGAGTTGGTTGTGAAGCAGTTTCAGCCACGGGCTGTTCAGCAGGATTCACAGAATCAGACTGAATGACTTGTTCTTCGATTGCCATGAATTATTCAGTAAGTGGGCTAGTGGTTTTCTTTTTAGCAGACTTTTTTTTAGTTGCTTTTGGTTCTGGAGCAGGACAAACAACAGGAGCTTCAGCACCATTACCCATCTTTTCAGATAAGGTTGGTTCTACAAGTTCCCATTTATAAGTTCCATCAGGTTGCAGAACTTTATCTAGGGATTTAGCCATAAAAATATATGTACTTGTTTTTTAGTTTACCAAACTATTCAGATTTGGCCTCATTCGCTGATGGTAACACCTCTCCTTGTACTAAAATATCTCTAAATTCTTCTCTATCTATTACTTGTTGATCAAATAATGATGTAAGTGCTGTTATATCTTGACCAATCAATCTTTCAATATCAAAATCTCTACTAATTTTCACTTCTGGAGGTTCAATACCCACATACTCAGCAGAAAAATTAAAACATTTTTGCAGTTTCTGTTCTAATTCCATTGATACCATAGCAAGCATAGAGTTTGTATCTACACGATCTAGTCTTCTAGCATCAGCAGATTCAGCTACAAACTTTTGTTGTGATAAAGTACTAATTCCAAGTGTTGCCATCTGCATCTGTAATTCTTTTATTTCAGAAGATTGAGCGTCAAAAGCACTTGAAGCTGGCTCTACATAATAAATTTTATTACCTGGCTGAGTTGCCATTGCATAATTAACAGATATTGCAAGATCTTTAGTCTGATCATCATATCCTTCCATTACAAGCATTGGTTGAGATGCAACGTGCAAACTATGAATTAAATCAGCCTGTCTTTGAAAATGTGCAAGATTTAGATAAGCAATATCAAGTAAAGGTGGTTTACTTACTAAATTTTCAGTTTTTCCAGAGTAAATAGTAACTAAAGGTATTTCACCAAGAGAAAAACTACCAGATTCAACTAATTTATAATCTTCTCCAGTTGTGCCTGTACTAAATTCACCCATATAAGAATTATCGTCAACATCATACATTGCATCAATCTGATCCTTTTTACGAAAAACTCTGTAACTACCAGGTTCTATAACTCTTACCTGATCATAAACTTTTTCTCCAAAGTCTCCATCGGGGAGAATAGCTTTTTCTGCAATTCTCGCTTGTATAAGATTTCCATAATTAGACTCTCTATCTAATCTCCAACCTAAAAGATTTGTAGGATCTACTTCAATCCAATAAGGTCTACGATTCTGTGATCTTTCTTCTGCAAGACTTAATGCTCCAGAAGGTGCTGGATAATCTACAAGAATATGACTTTGACCATAAGTAAGAGAACACATTAATATTCTTCTTGCATATTCATCTAAATCAGAACCACAACCATCAACATCCATCTTAAAAGTTTCAGTCCAGTATGGATCGCCTGTTAAAGTTATTGGTTTTCTTAAAACTAAACCTGTAGCTGCTCTTATCAATCTTTGTGTAAAAGGAGAAAATACAGCACGATTTACTCTTGCCATATATGCTGTGTAATCTTCTCTTGGTTCGAGTGGTAAAAATGCTTCACTATTTTCTCTTAAATACTCTGTACCTTCAGTTACTGCCTTCATTATTTCCCAACCTTTCATCATGTCTAATACAGCCCTTGTGCGAGTAAAAGGACTATCTATATCTCCAATACTTGTAGAGGTTTGTACTTTTGTTCTGTAATCACCAGGAATTGAATAAGTCATTGATTAACACCTCCATCGTTTTAAAGCTAACGCTTTTCTAGTAGGTCTGCCTTTTTTATCTTTTAATGGTCCAGGCATACCTTTCATACGAGCACAAAAACTTTTTCTTCTTGCTGCTCTTTTACCAGTTGGATTTTTTTCAGTTACAGGTGCTTGTAAATTACTACCAGTAGCACGATTGTATTTTGCACGACCTTTTGCAGTAAGTCCTCCTTTTTTAGACTTTTCGCCTCGACCTACAGATAAACTTACACCTTTACGTTTAGCCATTATGTACCTACCTTTGCTTGTGCCTTTTTATGGGCTTGGGTAAAAGTATCTCCTGCTCTCATTCTCCTTTTCATAAACTCCATATGCTTTGCACTATGATGTTCAGAGTGCTTAGATAATAAAGTTTTTTGGCGAGGAGTAAGTTTCACTTTTTTTTCTTTTTTTTCTTAGAACGTAGCTTTTTAAAATCAGCAGATGTAATTTTATCTCTAGGGGGAGCAACCCTAGCTAATTTACGCTGTTTACCTGAGTAAGAACCTTTAGGCATTATGCAGCATTGGTGATAGCACCAGAAGTAACAAAACTAACGCTAACTGTTTCTAAATCACCTGTTCTAGCAGTTAAAGTCGATCCTGTAACAATTCCAGAAAAACTTACTTTTTTACTACCAGAAGTATCTAAAAATAATTCAAACTGTGCATCACCAGCATCTTCTGTAGTTAAAACATCTGCTAGTAGGTTTGCAGTTTCGTTGCCACTAGCTGCTGTATATAAAAAATCAATAGTACCTGATCCAGAAATTAGTCCACCAACAAATGATCTTGATGTTGCTCCATGAGCAGTAACATCTAATGTGTCTTTTGTAGTATCTAGTGACCAACCAGTGGTAGATACGATTGCTTCAGTAGTTCCAGATCCGTTTTTAAATTTTACAGAACCTTCTTCACCACGAAAAAATGCCATGATCTAAAAAGAAAAAAGAGTATTTATAAATAGTTTAACTTGTAGTTGACTTTTTTACAGTACCTTTACTGTTATTTCTCATATATTGTTCACATCTGGGATCCCAAAGAGCAGGATTACGCTTTCCTTTAAGTTTCTCGATAATATCGAGCATTTCATCTGTAATTTCAGTCATTTTTTCTTTTTGGTAGTTTTTTTACGTCTATGTTGATACTTTATCTTAGCACTACCAGTTTTTTCACGCTTAAATCTTGCTTTCTCAGCACTCGACATCTCTCCTGTAGTCTTAGGTGTCTTACTTGATACACGTTTACTAGGTCTACAAGCTGGATAACCTCTTTTTTCACCTTTTTTACGGCCACAAGGTTTTCCTGTCTTTACATCAACCCAGTTCTCTTTAAACCAACGGGTTAAACCGCCACTACTTCTTGCCACGTTTACTCTCCGTGCGATAAGTACCGCCACGTTTTTTGTATTCTCGTACAAGCCACGCATTGGCATAAGCAGAAGGATAAACTTTAAATTTACGTTTAGCTTCCGCTTTTACCCTAGAGTATAACGCTTTATTTACAGGAACATTCGCCACGTTTTTTGCCTCCCTTCTTTTTCTTTTTCTTTTTCTTAGTAGTAGAATGGTACATAGCAAGAATTAGGTTGTTATTAATATATTCTAAACGCAGTCTGCCCTAATGTCTCTGGTTTTGCCAAATTAAATTGTTGTAGACAAAGATAACCAAAAGCATCAAAAGCATGGTCAACTCCTAGATTTTTATTAGGAAGTCCAGTATTTGGTGCATAAGTCAAAGTTCTTAATGCTTTTATCAATTCTTTACATCTTGGATGAATAAAAGTTCTTTGATCTCCGTTTGCATCAAGTAAAGCAGTATTAACAGCAGTAATCTTATCTCTTATCTTCCACGGACTTTTTGGACTCATAACAGTAAAACCAGACCTTCTTAAGATCGTATGGTCTGTAACTCCCACCCCACTTGTTTTTCTTGCACTACCAGTAGGATCAGGACAAGCAATAACTCTTCGATCAACTCCATACCGTCTTACAACCTCTTCTGCAAAATCCCAAGTAGTAGCACCACCTGTTAGCATGATTTCATCAAACACATATAGGTTATTGTCATGCTTATATGCACAAATTCCAGCCATAGGGTCCACGTTAAAGTCTAAACCCAACAACAATGGCAGCATATGTAGGTCTTGCACCTCCTTATCAATATTGTCATCACTGAAGCTAACAGCAACCAATCCAGTAAGATTTTCAAAACTGGCCTCAAATTCCTGTCTAAATGTCCTCGCATCCAGTTGTGACCTAGCTGCTTCTACTTCCTCCTTCGCAACATTACCCCCTTCAACTGTAGTGAAACTCCATCTAGCCCAATCATCCCACTCTTGCTCACCACAAAAACACCACATATCATAAAACCAACTTGCAGTACCATCAGGTGTACTAATAAACAATGCCCAACCCTGTTTATCTGCTAATGCAGGTCTTATAACTTCAGCCCATACGTCTCGATCCATAAACGCAGCTTCATCTAATACAACCCCTGCTAGGCTTCTACCTCTTAATGCCATTGCATTTTCAGTTCCTTTTAACTCAATAGTCGATCCATTTATTAATTCCAACCTTAAATCAGTTTCATTTTTACTTTTAATCCAAATGTTTGGTGTTAATCTTTTTAATTCTTTCCATGCAATATCCTTTGCCATCCTATAAGTAGGAGCACAATAGAAATATACCTCACCAGGTCGATTGATAGCTCCTCTGAGCAGTTCAATACAGGATAAATATGATTTCCCAAACCTTCTTCCTGCAACCAACACCCGAAATCTTTTATCACTATTGAATACCTCCCCCTGTGCATACCTTAAACTTATTTCTTCCTGTTTTGTAGCTGTCATACACTAAAAAATAACAGAAAATTCAACTATTACCCCCTATTTATAGCCTATTTCGTCATTTTTAGGTTATTATTCGATTATTAACCCCCATACAGCAAGTCCGTGGCTTCCTCTATCTTTGATCCAGAAATTATTGCAAAAAGAAAAGCTAATATGGTCCCTCGTGGTACTGCTCAACAAGTTCAACAACGTGCCCAACGCTTATATTCCCGTCAACTAGAAGGTAAAACTACACGTTCATTAGTCCTAGAACACGCTAAAACTGAAGGTATCTCCGAAGTAACCGCATGGACTGACTGGAAAAAAGTTAAAGAATGGAATAAAGAAGATTGGGAAAAAGATAGAGAAAATCTTTTACCTCGTCTTCAAGCAATGCGTATACGTCTTTTCAATAAAGCTGTTAAAAAAGGTCAGTTCCAAACAGCTGCTCAAATCTTAGACTCTCTAGGTAAAGTAATTGGTGAATCTATTGAAACTGTTCACATACAGGCTCCAGAACTTTCTATAAAAGTAGAACCAAAAAATTAACCAATATATATTTATGGTACCCGTGTTATATATTGGCGTAAAATTATCCGCAACCTCACCCCACCATCACATAGTCCCTATAGGTCACATACGTACGTGTAAGAGACTTTATCTAGATTTGGATAGAAATATATATCACTAGGTTTTAAACCTCTCAAATAGCCTTCTAGCCTTAACTGAATAACTTGATGATTATCTATTTCAAAAATATCATCACATTGAGTATCTAGAGTTTCAATACTCATAGCTCTACAATCATTACTAAAATTTTTGTTAATAAACATTATGCTACCTCGATACTTTGGATTGTATAAGCATATGCACCATATTCATTATCTAACTTGTTAGCTTTATTACTAGCTCTTTTGAAAGTTGAGTAAGTTCCGATAATTGACTTATCGTTTTTGAAAATAACTTGATACTTAATCATAATTTGGAAGGTTTAATAACTTAATTTAATAATAACATAAATAATACCATTATGCACCATATTAATATTATGTTAACAAATCAACATATTTAATATTAATCTAATATCTAGCTAGACAATAGACATACAATATGCTTATAATAGGTTATATCCTTTATTATTAATTAAAATCTATTATCTAAACATCATCAATATATTTTTCTATATTCTTGATATTAAGATTTTATATTTTACAAATCAATAAAGGATATATATAAAAAAATTAATTTATTTTTAACCCTTCCAATGATTAAAAATTATTTCTTACTTAGTTCTTTATTCGCTATCGGTGTATTGTCAGCGATGGACTCTGGACTAAATAAAAGTACTTTGAATCAATGTACTAACAACAACAGCGAGACAGCATGCAACTATTTAGTAAAGCATGGTTCTAACTATCAAAAAAGGATAGCAAAGCAAACTTTATTAATTCGAGGTTTATAATATGGACAATGAAAAATTATTAACTAGCAAAGAATACAATACAATTGCAGTTAACTTGTTAAGTGACTGTATGTATCAATATCATAAAAAAGAGATTGATTTAATACTTGATAAGCTTTTTATTATGACAATAAAAGACTTAGATACAGTATTAATTGAAGATATAAAAAGAGAGAAACAGTTAAAAGAAGAATTAATTAATAAACCATTAACAAGTAAACCAACCATAAATAACTCTTAATTGAGTTAGTTTTTTATTTTTTTATTATTATGAAATTATCAGAATTAAAAACTATAGATATAGTTGCTCTAGGATATAGAGATACTGTTAACGGTAACTCATACTTTAGTTCAAATGTTATTTTGAATCATGGTTTAAAAAATAGCATTCAATTAAAAATCCCTTTTCAATATGGGTATGAATTACAATACGTTTCAACAAGCCTGGAAGAAGTATCAAAACATTTCAAAAGAAGTCAATGGTATAAAAAATATATGAATAAGGATATGATTGAAGAAAAATATAAAATAAAAATAACTCATAAGATAACCAAGGGTTGCAGAAAAAGAGAATTATTCCATTCGAGAGATATAAAAAAAGTCAGATTATCAGATAAAAAAATTATAAAACTAGTTGTTTAATAATAGTTTCTTAAAGCTATCTATTATAGATAGTTTTAAAAAACTATTTTTTATAAATAGTTTTAACTGTAAACCTTCCAAAAATAGGAGACTTAAACCATGCCTGATATTGTATTTATGAATGCAAGCACTGGAGAATCTAAAAAATTAGATTTAAAAACAGTAACTAAAAAAGACGCATTAAAGGCGTTTAAAAAAGTTATGACTAAAAAAGAAACTAAAAAAGGAGATCAATAAAAATGAATCACACATTAACAGTTAAAGGCGTTTATTCTGATTTTAAGAATAAAAAAGAAATATTAGAATATTATAATTCTAATAAAGACTTCTATAATCTTAATCCTTTTGTTCCAGGTGCATATGTTAATAAAGAAGGTGCTATTAAGCATAAGGTAAGTTTTTTAAATGTTAGATATAAAAACTTACAAAAAATAGCAGTTATAGACGTTAGTAAGGGGAACTTTCAATAATGCTTGAATATAATCCAATACCGACTAACAAAAGTCAACATAAAGAAGGTGTACAAACTACCTTCATTAAGAGAGTAAGAAATAAGAAATATAAAAACGTATTTAATGAAATTAAAAAACTTAAAGGAGAATAAATAAATGGACTATTCAATTCCTTTTTATTCGGGTGATTTAATGCCTAGTGATTTTGAAGAATGGTTAAAAACTTTGCCTAGTAATTATTCATATCAAATGAATAGTATTACTAAGGATAGGGGAACATATACTTTTTTTATAGATAATAAAGACTCATAAAAGATACTTACTAAAAAGGATATACAAAACATATCCTTTTCTGAAAGTCTCTAAACTTTCAAATTAAATTTTTCTAACCTTCCAACAAATGAAAAAAGATCTTAAAAAATTATTTGATGACTATGAAGGTAATTTATTAAATTACTTTTGCGGTTTATCTCCTGAAGAATCAAAAACTTTTAACAAGTTAGTAAAGGAGAATAAAAAAAAATGATTTTAAAAATGAGTAAAGGTAATAAAAAATTACCTAAAACTACGGGCATTATAAGTTTACCAGCTGGTTTGACATGCCCAGGTGCTAATAGTTGTAAAGCTTTTGTAACTATTAAAGGCGAAAAAAGGATTTTAAATAGAGGTGATGAGAGTTTATTTACTTGCTTTGCGGCAAGTGAAGAATTAAGGTATCCTAACGTGTATAATTCAAGACGTTATAATTACAATCTTATCAATAAATTTGTAGTTAAAAAGGACGTTGACGGATTATCTAACCTTATAAACGATAGTTTATTAGCTAATAAAAAGAATATAGATAAATTTAGGATACATGAGAGTGGAGACTTTTATAATCCTCTATATTTAGAGGCGTGGTTAAATGTAGCTAAGTTTAATAAAGATATAAAATTTTATTGTTATAGCAAAAGCTTAAAATATTTTTTAGAAGTTTTATTACCTAATAATTTTTATTTAACTGCTAGTTATGGCGGGAAATATGATTACTTGATAGATGAAGGATATTTTACAAGATATAGTAAAGTTATATTTAGTGAAGACGAAGCTAAACAATTAGGGTTAGAGATAGATAAAGATGATAGTTTATGCTTCCAGGATAAACCCTTTGCACTTTTATTACACGGCTTACAAGAAAAAAATACAGCAAGTGCAGAGGCTTTGAGACTTATTAAACGTAATAAAAAACAATTATTAGAGGTTTAATAAATGAAAAATAATTTAATAAATAATCTTTTTATAAAAAGTATTAATTTAAATCAAGTTAATAAATTAAATAAAAAAGATTTATATAAGTTATCTCAAATTTTAAAAAAAATAAAATAGTTATGACTAAAAAAATTGAATATAGGGATGACTGTTTTGAAACGATAAGAGAATGTATTAAAGGCAAAATGTCTTTAAAAGCAACTATCGATGAATGCATTAAAACTTATCCTAAAGTTCATAAACAAACCTTTTATAAATGGTATGAGAAGGTAAAAAAAGAAAATGAAATTGAAGAATGGGAGAATGCAGAATTTATGGATTTGCAGAATAGAAAACAGGAAAAGATCGCTTTTAAAGAGCGATTATTCCAGGATGCAAAAGCAGACTATGAAAAGCATTATGACGAACAAAAAGACATAAAAGTAATTATGGCTTTGAGAAGTGAATGTATGGGACATTTAAAACACATTATTTAAAACCATTATGGCTAAATTAGCTAGCTAAAAAAAAATTATGACTACTAAAACAAATGTAATTACCTGGTTTGACATGAACCATTTAAATGGTAGAGAGTCAACAAGACAACTCCCTCCAGAATGTATAGCAGATTGCAGCGGTTCAGGTGATCAAACAGATAACGTCAAGCATTGGGTTGAGAAACTTAATTTTGATGGGCCTGTAGAGCTTTTTAAAGAACATCTTAAAGAATATGGAGCTTGGGATGATGAGCAATTAAAAGACCATTATGAAAATAGAATAAAAGTTTTATGGTTATGGGCAAATGATTGTTATGAAAATCCAGGTGATTACGATTACCTGTATTTAGGAGCTTAGATATATGAAACTTAAAGAATACGACAAGTTTGTTAGACGTTTTGTAAAAGACTACGTAAACAACTTAACACCTGATCAGATGAAAAATCATCTTACAGAACAGTTCCATATTGATTTTGAAAACATACGTTTAGATACTGGTATTGATTCAGTATTACTCGAAATGCAAAATTGGGATGATGAATTATTTAAAACTATCCAAGAGAATAAAAATGATTGATAACCCATTAGAAAACCAAACTTTAGAGACTCTTGACAGTCTTTATATCAATGAAAAGTTTGAAGAGCATTGTACTAATGCTGCTAGAGAACTAGCTAAAGATTATAATTTAAATCCAGATTATTATGATCCTTTTATTGAATTCTATATTGAACAATGTAGGGAATCAGATAGAGGTTATTTTTTCAATGAAGATAAATATCTTATCGATTTATGGTGGGATCATAATAAATATCTATATGAAACTAAAACACCATATATTAATTAGTTTTTTCAGATTCTAATTTTTCTAATAGTAAATCAATTGCCTCTCTAATTAAGAAACCTATAGACATTCCAGGTTTTGAGAGGCTTTTTAATTGGTCATATTTTTCTTTTTCAACACCAATACTGATTCTCTGTAACATAATTAAAGGCGAAATACTAGTTTAATATTAGCATGATATCACAGTAATAGTTAAAGAGCTATATGAATGGCGACAAAAAGAAAAAGAAAAGAACCAAAAGAAAAAGAAATATAATATATGTAAGTAAATTATTTATAAAGTATATAAATATATATATATATAAATAATAATAATATATATATACATATAAGAATAATGAAAGAAATTTTTCTAATTTTTTTTATTTAGCATCCGTAACAACCTCTTGACACATACATTGTATGGCTATAATAATGGAAATAGTTAATCTCAATGAATGGCAAAAACTAAAATTACTATGTTTTTAGATTCTGATCTGATCAAATGGTTAGATATGAATCGAGATGAAGAAACTTCCAGATCTGCTTTGGTCAGGATCTTAATTAGAAAAGCAATGAAAGCGAAATCTAGAAAGAAAGCTAATACTTCTACAGAAGTTAAAGTTGATCCTTTTAGTGGTTCTCACATTACTGCTGATTTAATACCTGATGATTTAAAAGATTATTCTGGACTTCTAATGGAATGGTGGCCTATAAGAAAGCAAAAAGGTGGATCTTGCACTCAGAGCGTTGCTAACCGCATCTTTGATAAGTTAAGGTCATTTCATATACAGGACAGAAAACAAGCTCTTGAAAACGCTATAACAGGTGGCTGGAAGGATTTATTTCCTATTAAGAAGTCTAAGTTTGTAGAAGAACCAAAAAATAATCATCCAGCATCAAGAGTATTTACAGCAGAAAGGGGGTTTGAATAATGGCTAAAAGTCAAATTGAAATCGCTGTTGAGTTTCTCAAAGAACGTGGTTGGGAGTTTCGACCAGCCGAAAAAATCGAAGGTGTTTTTAAACCTGTTGGTAAATATGATGCCAAGAATCCTGTTCAAGATGACTTCAGTATTTATGATAACAAGACCCTAAAAATGTATGCTTATCATATTTCTTTAGCAGAATCTAAAGGTAAAATTTGGAGATATATTTAATTATGGAAAAACTATTTGATATATCTGTTGTCAATACTCTCAAAGACGGCATAAAAAAAGGTTGGTGGACTTTAGAAGATCTAGACAAGCCACCTCCAGGATGGACAGAATGTATTAACAACACGAAAGGCAACAAAGCTTTTCCAAATGGTTATCAAGGTGTCGAATATCGAAACCTTGCTAGGGTTAAGATACCCAAACCTAAACCTAAAGAGGAGAAAGTAGAACTTACTAATCCTAAAGACCTTCCAACTTACGACTTTTAACAATGAAAACCTTCCAACTACTAAAACCACTTCCAATCTGTAGAGATGAAGAGACACATAAATATCTCAATAAAGAGACTAATGAATGGCTAGCCTACTCCACTACAGAAGTTTGTAATGACTTAAGTGAAGAAGATAAAGAAAACATTGAAAAGTGGAGATTTCAATGGCAACCCAGAGGAGAAAAAGTGCATGAATGTCTAGCTGAAAAAATGCTAGGTAATGGAGATATTGACTTTGATGAATATGGTGCATGGATTGAACCATTATTACAACATGACTTGTTCACACATTTTGAACCACTAGCAGTTGAACATATGATGTCGATACCTGATAAATCAGTTGGTGGTCAACTTGATCTTCTTGGTTATGACACTAAGACCAAACAAATTAGATTGATTGATTTAAAAACTAAAGGTAAATACAGTTATTTTTTAAAAAAAAGAAAAAAAGATGGATTATTACATATCGAAGATTTAGATATGTATTGGCAAGAACCTTATTCAACTGATAAACAACTTGGTTGTTATGTTGAAATGTTGAAGCTAAATTATGATTTAGTTCCAGATGTATGTAATACAATCTGGGCATTTGAAGGTAGGTGTATTTTGAACATTGATCAACCAACAGAAAGATGCGAAGCTGCATGGCAGAAAGCATGGGAAAAGTTTGAAGCAGAACAGGAGTTGTTTTAATGGATTATATCCTTAATGTGTCAGGTGATGAGTTAAAACTTATTCGTGCATCTCTTGTAAATTTCTCAAGATCATTAGCAATATCACAACAGGCAGACTTTAGTCCTTTAATTGGTGAATTAGATGATTGTTTCTTATCTATAACAGAACAAAAAAGATTACAATTACAATCTAAAATAAATAAAAAGTGGATTCTTAAAAAGTGAAGTGTCTTTATCGAGAACTTGATCGGAGAAAAAAATATTTAATTACTAAATTACAAAATGAAATTGCAACACTTGAATGGCAATGGTTTCAACAAGAGATAAGTGATAAAGATTATATAGTGGCTTTTGATGATATACAAAGACGTATTAGAGAACTTAAAGGTTGACAAGCCTATTTAGTGTATATACACTCTAGAGAGTATATGTCTCTAATTTATTAAATGACCCTTACAACTTATCCAATGCGTGAAAAGAAACCACAGCAAATCGGAAATTATCTTTTAGATGAGATCACACCAAAAGCTCTTAAATTAGAAATGGAGCAAAGTAAACACGCCCTTTCTGACCGAATGTTAAAAGATCCTAGTTGGGAATCTTTTGTTTGGAACGGAACTTTTTTGACATCTCCAATGATGGCATTAAGAGGTGCTGAAGAACATGGTTTGAATCAAAACAAACCTATTCCTATCGCTGACATTGTTAACTCAGTTAATAACTATTTGACTTCTCTTGGTAAGAAAACGATTACTGATAATTCAGTATTATCTAATCTTAAAAAAGCAGCTAAATATTTAAATACTGCTTATAACCTGGTTTTAAGACCTGACAGTTTAAACATGACTGTGACTTTATTAAGTGCTGCTGCTACTGATAAAGAAATAGCTAAATGGTATAACCAGATGGAATCCAGGTTGGAAAAGATTATTACACTTGCACAACACGCAAAGAATAGTGATTTTGAACATTTACCATCTTTACCATTAGCTAAACAAAAGTTTTTAAAATTAAATGAAGCTTTTGATCTAGAAACAGGTAACAATAATGAGTAATGCAATAATTCCTGAAATTGTTGGTCAAACGGAGATTCTTGAAGAGTCTCCTATGACAGAACAAGAACAAAAAGAACTTATTGAAACTGAAACAATAATTAAATCATCTTTTCAAGGAAAAATGGAAAGAGATTTAGCTATAGGTGCTGGTCTTTTGAAAATAAAAAGACATAAACTTTATAGAGGTGTGAATGGAGGTCGATTATGGCTTGATTATTTAAAAGAAGAATCTGCAAAATTAACAGGAGATTCAGAGCCAATAACTCAAAAAGATGCAATAAATCTCAGAGGTTTTTATGAGTTTCGTTGCGAAATATTACAGGAATTGAATAATTATTCAATTTTACCTACGAACAAAAGCCAAGTCATTCCAATTTTAGGTTATTTAAAAAATCCAAAAGAAGCTGTTGAAATTTGGAAAGGTGCTTGTTCTGAAGCTGGTAATAACAAAGTTCCTACTTATCATCAAGTTAATAAAGCTTATTATGATTACAGACAAAAAGTATTTTCTAAAAACAAACAACCAGAATTAAAATCAGATAATAATGTTGAAACAGTTTCTTATACAGAGCCTACATACCAAACATCAACAAATACAAATTACGAACAGCCCAAAACTACTACTCCAGTATGGGAACAAGAAAGAAACACACAAGAAGTAGATCCTTACTCTGAATGTAAAAAATTACATGACGTTTTATATGAAGCAGAGAAAAGTTTACAAAACCTGCATGGTGTTCTCTATCATCAGATAAATAAATACGGAAGTGCTTATTTAGATCAGATGAAACAGTTTGATGCTGGAATTTATAGTGTTTCTAACATTGATAAAAAAATAAATTCTTTAAATGATCAAACAGCTTATCTTGTTGATCTTTTACAAAAAGAAGTAGAACCTAATGATCTTGTAAATGAGTAACCCACAAAAACGTAAAGGAGATAAAGCTGAAAGAGAAGCAGCAGAACTTTTAACAGAAATTACTGGTTTTGAATGCAAACGAAACTTAGCAGCAGGGATACCTGATGATGTTGGAGATATTTATGGTATACCAAATTGCGTGGTGCAGGTTTGTGATTATAAAGATAAAAGTCGAGCCTGTTTGGTAAAACCCAGGGAAGTAGAAACACAAAGAAAAAATGCAGGTGTAGACTTCGTTGCGAGCATGGTTAGGTTTAGAGGAGGAGAGTGGCGAGTTGTGTTGACACCAGAACAATTCAATACTTTATTACAATCAGCCTTGCAGTAAACATAATATTGTTGTAATATTAATTTTAAGTAAACAATTATTGATGACCACTACTCCACTTCCAAATTTAGCTGGTGTAATCAAAACTTCTGATCTTTATAAAAAGATGAAGTTTGATTATGTTCCTTGGGCTAAAACAGCACAGTTATTAAGAGAACACGCTCCTGGATGGCAGTTTTTTTTAAGACCTAGCAATCCTAATGGAGATATCTTTTCTTATGTTCATGTTGCACCTGATAATACAGGTTTCCTTATGGGCTATTTTGAGCATATTGAAACTGGTAGACAAACATCTCCTAATGTTTTTGCAATTACAGACAATGCAAATAGACCTATTCCTCTTGAAAAAATAAGTTGTAATAGCATTCAAAATTCACATCGTAGATGTCTATGTGCGTGTGCTTGTAAAGATTTTGGTCTTGCTTATGAATTATGGGCACAGATTGAAATTGATGAAGCAAAACAAACACCTCCACCTCCAAAGGTTGGTACTGCTACAACTCCAACAAAACCTAATCAAGAGTTAGCTCCTGTTTCTGAAAAAGCAAAAACCGATCCTCCTATTTCAAGAGAGGCAAGAACATTACTACTTGAGCAACTTTCAAATCTTGATAAATCAAACCCTGATAAGATGAAAGAACTTGTTGAATCATTTAGAAATAAGTTTGGAATCAAAGATACCAAGATCTCCAGACATATTACAACTGCTTTACATGGTGAGTTTTTAAGTCATGCTATATCAAAAATAGATGACACACTATGACTACAGAAGAAGCAGACTTCTCTGGACAAGCAATTATGAAACAACTTGAAGAGAGAAGGGCAGCCCAGAAAAAAAACCTTAATAGAAATGTTTTAGGGGTGCGTACTTCTGATGAATTAGCTGCTCGTGTTAGAGAGCATTGCAAGTCGAGCAATCTCTCTACTAACCAATTTTTAAACAACTTACTAAAAGAATTTTTTAATCATGCCTGATTTCAATCCAGCACTTCCATTACCAATTAAATGGACAATCAATGACGATAGATTTGATCCTGAGAAACAAGTCTTGAGTCTCACAATTCCTGTTGACTCCTTGACTCATTTGATAGATCATTTACAAAACCTAGTTAACACAAAAGCAAAAGATGCAGATGTCTACGACTTCAGTAAAAAAGACACAGTTAAAACTCAATGTATACAAATCTACTCTAAAGTCATGGATGGAAAATACGGCCCTTGGGGCAACATTAATCCACAGAAGATCGAATCTATAAATGAAGAGCTACCTTTTTAAACCTAAAAACGAATATTTAGTTAAAGATCCTAATCTAAATATTCACTTTAAAATAAGGAATGGTGTACGCTACTGGCTTACACCACCTCCTTTAGATTATAAAAAATGAAACCAGTAAGAGAATCTATTCTTAAGTTACGCAAACTTAAAGAAATAAGACGTAAAAATTTAGAGAAAAATTTTTTAGAAATTCAAATGAAAGGACAAGACCATTACATATTTATGAACGAAAGAGGTAAAGCTCAAGTGGTTTCCAAAGGAAAATGGGTCACTGAACATATAAGAACTGCTGTTTTAAAATTTAATTATGAAATCGATAAAATTGATAAATTATTAATTCGTGATTTTACTGATGATGAACTTAACGAATACGAAAAAACTTCTCAATAGGATTCATGTGTTTTTTTTCTCTTAATTCTTTAACAACAGCTTGTGCTTCAAGTTCTATAAGTCTATTAAGCATTGAAGCCATAAAAATATCTTGATCAAATTTTTTTCTGACAAGATGAGTACAATATCTTTTTATATTGTCTAAATCATTAGCTTTCATAATTTCTCTACATTCTTTTTCAACTTCTAATTCCATTT
>VTLG01002828.1_pt1 | contig 17046 bp, 23 predicted proteins | sample 4694571 | NCBI WGS metagenome assembly VTLG01 (sample SAMN12604809, study PRJNA352737) | marine metagenome | biome: ENVO:00000447; feature: ENVO:00000209|ENVO:00000569|ENVO:01000036; material: ENVO:00002151; isolation source: viral sequences binned using virsorter ...
TAATTAGGACAATGCCAAAGCTACACCGTAAAAGATCATTGCTCGCAAAAATCGAAAGCAGTTACGCTAGCGATCCTACTGCAACAGGTTCAGCTAACTATGTAGAAGTTGTTGATTTAGAAATAGCTTTTACCTTTATGCACTAGTTATCCACACTTGTCTAGACACAGTCCGATAGCAAACAGTCAGATAACCAAGGACACGAAGGACACTTGCGACACTTTTTTCTGACACTATCTCTATCTTTTTTAAAATACTTAGCTAAAAGAAGGGAAATATACGTCCTAAGTGTCCTTACCGTCCACGGCCCTTGGAAACATTGACATTTTTCAGGGACGCATATGGACACTGGAGGACGCGACATCTCCAAAGCTCTGACATACACCATCCCTATCATGGTGACGGACTGCCGATACTAACCAGAACCGAGGCGGCTCGTCCCTGGGAAGAATCCCTCCTCGTGCCGGATGAGACATCAGGAGACACTATGGACATCCTTTAACCACTGGTGGACAAGTTCTTTTGTCTCCTTTGTCCCCTGTTGTCTTGTAGGCCGATTCGTTCCCGTGCTGCGGGGTCGAAACTGGGGAAGCTCCAGAGCATGAGCATAAATATTTCTTCTCTTATTGGTAATCTTCTTCACCTTCTTACCCATCTTCCCTCTCCTAAAAGATAGAGGGGCCGTAGCCCCCCTATGATTTCACCTTATACATTTGCCTACGTTCTGTTAGACGGAGCTTTCTTAATAACCTCTCATGCTTTCGCCAACACTTTGCAGACAGAGAACCGAAGACACCCATCAGCTTTCGCATCAACTGAAAGTGCTTCCTTATAATCCAACATCTCACAACCATATAAGTTTAACCTCATGTTATGGGTTCTCCCTCACGGCTTCTGGATGCTGAAGTTGTTATTGATGTTGGCATCCTTCAACCTTTGCTGGTCAGTCTTGTAATAAATATCAGACAACTTAAGCCCTTTATCTAACCAAGCCTTACCCTGTTCAGTGAAGTGAATACCAAACTTGGCGCGAACTGTACCCTTCTTAGTCTTACCTGTATAGGAAGTCGGGTACACTTCTGATATCCGCTTACTAATCTGGGTAGCGTTGAACCTCATTTCCTTTGCGGTATCATCCCCAAACATACTAGCTATGTAACCACGATAAGCCGTCTGTATATCTGGATTCTCTACCGCGCATTGTGCATTTGTCTTTACCAAACCCTGCGCTAAGAAATCTCTTAGTGGGTCTTGGTTAATCTTAATTTCCTCTGCCTTCTCATTAAGGGATGGGGGTATTACAAAATAACCTCTTGCCCTAACGTCCCTCAACCTTTCAATCAGTCGCTGTAAAATTGCAGGGAGTTCATATATGAGTTTGTCCCTGAGAGTTGCGTCCTCTTTTGCAGGGTCAATTATAGTATCGCATGGCACAAACAGTATGCGATCATAGACAGCGTCAGATGTATCCTCAATCTTAGGTAGGGCGTTCCCTGCTAAACCTATGCTCATATTCAATCGCCCTTCAAAAGGACGTTCATATTTCACTTTAACTGATATAGGTTCGTTGGTAATGACCCTTTTGATAACGCTATCGTTTAGAACTGTACCGACTTTTATCTCATCTGACAACCATACAGCTTTACCGATAAGTGCTTGTGCGCCGAAGCCCTGTAACTCTTGAAGGTCTATAGCTGTAGCAAGCTCTTCCCCATATAATTGCCTAGGTACATCTAAGATTGTAGACTTACCAGTGCGCCTCTCCCCATATAAGAATAGACATTTAGATAAAGCCCTTGGCTTATTGTGTCGGAGTAGCGTTGTAGCCATCCACTCTTCTATAAGCGTTATAACTGATGGCCTATCTGTAGGGTCAATATGCGCCATAACTTCATCGACGGCCTTATCCCATTGAGGACAACTACCACCTTTAGCCCACTCGACGGCAAGCAAGTTCTCTTCTCTTAAGTACCAATCCTTCTGAACAATAACCTCTTTGTTCTGGTCCAGATCATAGGCAATATTGTTAGAGGTAATGATGATGTTACCTACATCCCCCCACCGTATTTCCTCTTTATGAACATGCACCATAACGCCTTCAAAGATTTCTGATCGAAATGATTTATTAGGTACGGTGTAGGTAGTGTCCCTATACCATTTATCTATGGTAGCTTTAAGCCATACCGTGTCTTTCCTTTTCCATATTCCAAAGGAAGGATCATAAGCATACCAAGCATCTTCTGTGTGGAGAACGTCTTGATTGTTTGATCTAAGGCGGTCTTGTACAACACCTTCTATACAATCACCTAACATTGTGGCGATAGATGGCTTTCTCTGACCAGCAATACATCCTTGTACATATTGCCTTACCCTATCAGTAGCCGTGATTGGCGGCATTGGTGCTAAGTTAGGCATGGGACACCTCCAACCTTTCTTTCTCCCATATCCTACGGACAATGCTTGTTATTTCTACAAGAGGTAGGGTGCATCCATACTCTTTAAGAGTGAACACTTGATCCTCTGGGGAGATGTTCTCCCTTGCCCAAAACCCTGCTAACTTTGTTACGCAATTATTCCTACCACCGAAGGCGTTTTCGCTACCCTCAATCTTAAGGTTATCAATTACGGATTGCCAATCTGTGCGCTCAAGTCCAGTGGTGTTACCACATAACTTGTCTGCCAACTGTAGCACAGGGTCTACGTTATCGTCCAACCATTGTTCAAGTTCAGTAATATTAACCTCACTATCAGAGTTATGGCGCAAAATTTCGGCCATGATAGGGGGGTTATATTTATGGTTTAAAGTTCCAACGAGCCTTAAACTACTGGCAACATGGGTAGGGGACGGATCACCATACCAATGTTTCGCCATCTTCTTAAGGACACGTTCAACATGCACAAACTCTTGTTTGTTTGTGACAGGGGTATGAAGTCTCCAGTATATATGAAGTCCCTTACCACTTCTAACCTCGTAGGTGGGAGTGAAGGGTCCACAGTCCGTCAATATGTCATTGGAAGGATCATCAATATCCAACCATAGATGACTAATACTGTGAACGTCAGACTTTGTCTGGCGGTATGAAGAGGTTTCCATACGGCCTTGCCGCATGTGGATACCCCACCCATCTTTCTCCCTTTTGTTTATCCACTCCACAAATTCATCTGGCGAACCTGTCTTAAAGGTGTCTGCCATACTTCCCTTGAAAGCATGGAACACTAAGGAGCCGCCCTCTGCGTGTTTGTGAAGTTGATATAAGAAATCTAGCGTGGTCTGTCTATCATTCATATCAATCTCCAATTTTGTGAGTTCACTAATATAGTACGGTTAATACCACTTGTGCTTTGATTGGTCAATCCATATACTGACACTCTGACTGCCTGACTTGGTTTCTTCTCCCTACCAAATCAGGACTCCTGTTGGTCTGTCGGTGGGGGTACGGGTTTCTCCATTTCCTGTACCCCCATTTCTTTTGTATTATAGTATTGACGTACCCTTGCCATCGTCGTATAAGGGGTCAGAATTTTTGAACTTACAAATTGGAGACAGACATGGGAGTAACGAAGGCAGATGTATACCACGCTTGTGTGGCGTACAATAAGATGGTCCTTAGTGACCGCTTCATACCTAAATGGGCAGACACCTTCCCTGTTAAGCCTTACCAACATCAGATAGATGGCGTAACCAAATTCGTTAATGCCAATGGTCGTCTTATGCTGGGGTGGGAAATGGGTACTGGTAAAACCTTTGGAGCCACATCCGTTATCCACGCCATTCAAGCAAAGCTAACTATTATCTTTGCCCCTGCATCTCTCACCAAGCAATGGGAGATGGAAGTTAAACGTACTCTTCCAGACAGGAATGTGCATCTGGTTAAGCCAGACAAGATGAAGAATACGTTAACCGATATTGACGATGATATATTTATTGTCTCCTACACAAGGGCAAAGCGTTTCGTTGAAACATTTGTAGAGATGGGTAACTCCCCACCAGAATTTATTATCTGTGATGAAAGTCACTTCCTTAAAAATCCGAAAGCCCAGCGCACAAAGGCTGTTAAGTCTCTTGGTAAAACCACACCCATGATATTACTCTTAAGTGGTACTCCTATTATTAACAGGCCAGTTGATCTCTTTACTCAATTAGAATTGTTGGACCCTGTCACGTTTAATAACTGGCATAAATTCACAGTCCGTTATTGTGGTGGTAAGCAGGGGCCGTTTGGATGGATAGCTGACGGCCTTACAAGGGAGAAGGAACTACACGAACTATTAACAGACAGGATGGATCGTCGCTTAAAGGCAGACTGTTTAGATATACCATCTAAGGTTCGTACCATGATACCTGTATCTATCCCCAAGGGGAAGATCGACGTTATCCCTGAGAGCCTACAAACTTGGCAAGAGGCCGCTCTTAAATTAGGGCTGGCTAAAGTTAACTATGCCGTAGCATGGATAAACGATTTCATATCAGCTACGCCCTCTGATAAATTGGTGGTTTTTTGTAAACATCAAAAGGTGGCAGAACTCCTACAGGATATGTTTAATTCTAGTCATGTACCAGAGTATGCATCCATGTTTCATGGTGGCACTGACATGGGGAGAAGGGACTTTATTATTAATAGGTTTAAAGCAGACCCTAACAATCGGGTTCTTATTATGACGGTAGGGACAGGTGGCACAGGTCTAAACCTACAGTTCTCTAAAAACATATTGTTTGTTGAGACTACGTTTAGCCCCACAGAAATCCTACAGGCAGAGGATCGGATACATAGGATCGGGCAACAAGGGTCATGTAACATTAACTACCTCACGGCAGTTAACACTTATGACCAAAAGCTCTTTAATTTACTTATCAAAAAAATGTCCATGACTAATAAGGCAGTCGAGGGAGATTTCATAGATGAAGATAATGTGTTCAAAGAGTTACAAAAAGTTACAAATGCAGTCAGAGTAGGGGAGTTAGTTTAATGTTGTGTAGAGAGAAGGATATCCCTGCCTACCTAGCAGGGAAGGGTAAGGAAACATATCTTGATAGCTTGGTTAAGGCAAAGACCCATAAGTTCTGTAGTATCTGTGGGAATATATTTCCTATGTCGGAGTTCTACCAAGCAATGGGACGTAAGACTAGTAAGAAGTCCTACCACCGTAACCAGTGTAAGAAGTGTGTTATGGCGCAAAGGCGGCAGAGGGTAGAGTCCACACCTGAGAAATTTCTAGCTCGTACTTACAGCCAACTTAAGTCCTCAAGGAAGAGGCAAGGGGTTACGTTTGAATTAAGTCTGAATGAATTGATAGAAATTTACAGGGATCAAAAAGGTAAATGTGCCATCACTGGTTTAACCCTAACTTTTAAAAGGGAGAAGAACCGTGGCACAGGTTTTCATGGTAACGATTCCATAATGACTATAGATAGGATTAACGCTAATGGTCCTTATAAGGCGTCAAATGTACGGATGGTTTGTAAAAGGGTTAACCTCATGAGAGGTAAGCAAACAACGTCAGAGTTTGTTAAGTGGTGTGAGGCAGTAGCTAATCCACAATTTGAACACAGACTTCTACCAGCAACTGGTATCGTGTCAGCAACTATGTATCCGCTTAAGGCTTTATGGCATCTACTGAAAGGGAAACTTAATGCATATTAATTTTGACACAATTCTCCAAGAGGGAATGACCCATGCATCTGATCACAAAACATGGGGTGGGCATGACAGGTCCAAGACTGTTGGAGCATCAGAGGTAGGACAGTGCCTGAGAAAAACCGTATATGCAAAACACGGCGTTGAACAGGATGCTAATTTCTCACAGTCTTTTGGAGCCGCAGTTAGAGGTGATGTTATTGAGCAATGGCTAGAGAAATTACTTAGCACTTATCTCCCTAAAGGGGTTTCTCTTATCTGGTCTGGCGCAGAGCAGAAGACTTTAGTACATGGTTATACTAGTGCTACTCCTGACGGTTTGTTTGTAGCAGAAAAACCTTTTACCTTTTCACTTAAGGGAAAGTCCTACACAACAAATTGTTTATACAACGAGATAAAGAGTATTGACCCTAGGCCATTCGATAATCTGGATAAACCTAGACATAACCATGTATTACAGGTCCACCAAGGGATGCACCTAACGTATGTAGGATCGAAAGGAAAGTATGCCCCTAAGTTTGGTATACTATTTTATGTCAATGCCAGCTTTCTTGACCAAGTAAAAATGTTTGTGGTTGAGAGAGATGCAGAGATAGCTCTTTCTTTAGAGGCTAGGGCTAACTCTGTCTTTAACCTTTACAGCGCAGACAACCTACCAACACCAGAGGGTAAGGTGGAAGGTGGTAAGGAGTGTATGTACTGCCCTTGGAAAAATAGATGTACCAAACGAGAGGTTGATCTCATACCTACGAACACCCACTCTAACTACCAAGCTGGTGTTCTGGATAGGTTAGAAGAGTTAGCTGTAACTCGTAAGAGAAATTATGCAGAGATGAAAGATTTAGAAAAACTTGTGAAGGATACTGATCAAGAAATCTTTTCAACTATGCGTGATGCCGACAGCCGTAAGGTTGAAGGTGATTGGGGAAGTGTCACGGTGTTTAGTGCCAAGTCCCCACCCCGATATAATAAGGAGCTATTTGAGAATAAGGGTCTAGACCCTAAAGATTTTCAAGTAGAAGGGGAATACTCCCCTCGCCTTAATATATCACTAAAATCGTAACCGTCATTTTTACAAAGGAGCAAAATATAAAATGGCAAATGTACCTCAAGTAGCGTCATTCGACGCAAGTAAAGCGGCTTCGATGCTGGACACGATCAACCAGATGGGGGATCGTATGGATCAAGGCCGTGTGCAATTCCTTAAGTTTAAGAAGGGGGATTGGATTTATGGACGTAATGAAGATACGTTCCCAGAGAACGGTTTTGAAGGTATACCTAACCTTCCTGAGATTAAATACGGTTGGGTATGCTGGAAGGATGGAACTCTCGTTGACGAGTTCTGGGTTTCTATTTCGGAAACACTTCCCGATAAATCTACTCTTACGGATCACGGCCCCTACTCTCAAGAGAACGATGGGTGGCAACAGAATGTTCGTTTCGATATAAAAATTCTTGCCACTAAAGGGGTTCCCGAAACCATCATGGCGCAATTCACCGCATCTTCGCGTGGCGCACAGTCGGCTACTGGCTCTCTCTTAAAGCAGTGGGCGCGAGATGGGAAGGAAGGTAAGCATCTTGATAAAGCCCCTGTGGTTTTGTTTGGCGCAGACTTTTATAAGCATAAAAGTTTTGGGCGTGTCGATATTCCAACAATGGAGATTGTTCGTTATGTTGATCTCCAGGATGCAGACTCGAAAGATTCCGCTGTGGACAATCAGGACACAGACGGACAAACCTTCGATGGTCCTAACACGGGTATTTCTCTAGAAGAATAATGCCCACAATGGAAGCGGTTTTAGGGGGTGGCCCACAAGCTACCCCCAACTTCCATGATTTTATGGTAGGGAAAAACCTTCGCTATATAACAGATGACGGCGAATTAGAAAATGTCATTAAGGAATTAGAAGGGCTAACAAGTGTTAGCACAAAAGAAGAGCCACAACTCTTATGCGTGGACGTTGAGACTACGGCTGTTAAACAACTACTTAAAACTTATGAGAGTAAGTTTGACGAGCATCAGAAGATACAGGCGGCTTTCACAGCTTTCCCTGTTCCCAATAAATGTACGCCAGAGCAACGTAAAGAAAGGGCAGAAGCTAAGACAAAGCTAGCATTAGCTAGGTCAGATATTAATGATGTTGCCAAGCGTGTTAAGAGGGCTGGTCTTAATGTCCATGTAGGACAAGTACGACTACTACAAATCTATTGGGGTAGCTCTGATGTTGTAGTTATAGATAGATGGCAAGTGTCCCATGACAAATTTCTAGATGTTGGTGGGCGTGTACTCAATAAAAATAACGTAGTGTGGTTAGCACATAACACTCAGTTCGATGTTAAAATGCTAGCACAATACGGAATATCGCCATCCAAGCATCCCCATTGTACGTTGCTACAGGCTCAAGCATTAGAAAGTGTGATGCAGTCTCGAAAAGATTTGGCAACTAGATGCTCCGTTATCTTAAAGAAAGAACCTAACAAAACCCAGCAAGCATCGGATTGGGGTAGGGTTAAGCTAAGTAGTGAGCAACTATATTACGCTGGTGGTGATGTTGTTGCAACTTGGGAACTGCATGAGAAGCAGATAGCCCTAGTAGACAACATGAAACGTCTACCTATGGAAGAGTGTAGGTGGGTATATGACTTAATGCGGTCTTCTATTAAGGCTGTTAATGAAGTTATGCTCACTGGTATTAACTTTGACACTAACGCTCATAAGGCTCTAGCAGATAAATTAGCTAAAGCTAATGAAGATGGTTTGGCAACGTGTATAGAGTTGTTTAAAAAACACTCCGCTTCTGGGTCACCAGAGGTTGAGAACCCTGCCAGTAATAGACAAGTGGCAGAGTGGGTCAAACATCACCTTATGTTATATGCACCGTTCACTACCGACAACTGGCCTAAGACAGACACAGGACAGCTTAAGGTAGGTAAGGAACATATTTTAGAGAACATTGGTCAGGTACACCCAGACCATAAGTCTCCGCTTATGGCTTTAGCGAATTGGGCAGAGGCTAAGAAAAATAACTCTACCCTAGGCTCCGACTTCACACGGTTTGTAAATCCTATAAGTAAAAGGATACATGCGAACTTCCGAATAGGTGGTACAGAGACAGGACGTTTCTCTGTGACAGAGCCAGCCTTACAAACCATCAATGCATCTAAAGAGTTCCGCCATCTCTTCACGGCGAAAGATGGACATAGCTTAGTGGTATGCGACTACGGACAAATTGAAGTGCGTGTCCCTGCTTCTATTGCTAATGACCGTCAACTTATTGACGCTATTGAGAACGGTTTGGATATACATACCATGACAGCTAAACACTGCTTTCGCGGAGACTACCCAGCCGATACCCCTGACACAGCATTTAAGGATGATGGGGATGAAATTGGGGAATTTTCGTGGATGCGTAAGGCGAGTAAAGCATGTATATTTGGTCTAATTTACGGTCAAGGACCGCGTGGGTTGGCGCAACGCTTAACCTCTAGCGGTCACCCGACCACACCCCATGAGGCAGGGCGCATCCAGCATGACGTACTGGACTTGTACTCTGGTCTTAAGGAGTGGATTGTTAAAACTCGCAAACAGGCAGACGATAGTGGTTATCTGTGGACACCTCAAGGGAGAGTGTATGCTCCCTATTACGTTGAACAGCTATACACCAAGTCTGTTAATACGCCATGCCAAGGTGGGGCATCAGAGATTATGTTACTTTGTCTATCTAAATTTCCGAAAATTTGGGGAAGCCTAAATGCCAAGTTAGTCCATGTGGTACATGACGAACTTATAGCGGAAGTACCAGACAACGAGGCAGACAAAGCTAAACAGATCATGGTTGACACCATGCAATGGGCGGCTCTTTCACTTTTCCCAAATATCCCCAAGCGTAAACTTGTCGAGGGCGGCATAGGTAAAACTTGGGGACTAGCAAAATGAGGTAGGCAATGAACGCACTATACAAACAGGACAATTCTGTATTCCGTAATAAATTTGCGGAAGACATTTTTAATCAGAAGTACTCACATGAGGGAGCGGAGACTTGGGAAGATTTATCCCAAACTCTGGTAGACGATGTATGTGGGGGATTGCTTACCGATAGTGATAAGGATCACTTGAAATGGATGGTAGCCACCATGCGATTTATCCCAGCAGGGCGGTATCTGTACTATGCAGGGAGAGCAAGGAAGTTCTTTAATAACTGCTACCTTTTGAAGTGTGAGGAAGACACTAGGGAAGAGTGGGCAGATATCATGCAACGCACTTGTATGTGCCTTATGACAGGTGGCGGTATTGGCATAGACTACTCCATCCTTAGAGGTAAGGGAGCAAGGCTTGGTGGAACTGGTGGTCAGGCTAGTGGCCCTATTGATCTTATGAAAGCTATTAATGAGATTGGTAGGCGTGTTATGCAAGGTGGCTCTCGTAGGTCAGCTATCTACGCTAGCCTTTCTAGTAACCATACCGATATAGAAGAGTTCGTACACTCTAAAGATTGGTACACACAGCGTATTGAGGGGACAGATATATCAGTGGGTCAAGCCAAGGAAGCTGACTTTAACTATAAGGCTGATCTAGATATGACTAACATCTCCATTAATTGGGGGACAGACTTTATAAAGGATTATTGGGAGACTAACACTCTACCCGATTTGTTTTATAAGAACACAGAACAAGCCCTCAAGACAGGGGAGCCAGGATTTTCCTTTAACTTTTTTGATAAGGAAAACGAAACTCTTAGGAACGCTTGTACAGAAGTAACAAGCGAGGATGATAGTGACGTATGTAATTTGGGATCACTAAATCTTTCTCGTATAGAAAATATATCAGAGTTCTCAACCTGTGTGGAGTTAGCTACCAAGTTCCTTATATGTGGAACCCTTAAAGCGGAGTTACCTTTCAATAAGGTATATGACGTTAGGAACAAAAACCGCCGCCTAGGGTTAGGGCTTATGGGTATACATGAATGGTTATTACAGAGGGGTTATGATTATACCGTAACACCAGAGCTTCATAGGTGGTTATCCATTTATAAGTCTGTATCAGATTGCACAAGTACGTCAACGGCCCACGATCTCTCTGTTAGTGCGCCTGTTGCCAACAGAGCTATAGCTCCCACTGGTTCTATAGCCATACTTGCGTCTACTACTTCTGGTATAGAACCACTGTTTGCCGTTGCCTATAAACGTCGATACCTTAAGAACAAGAAGTGGCATTACCAATATGTGGTGGATAGTTCTGCACAGTCAGTCTCAGATCGTTATGGCGTAAACCCAGAGGATATGGAGAGTGCCTTAGATTTGGCCCATAACTACGAGAAGAGAATTATGTTCCAAGCTGACGTACAGGATTATGTTGATATGTCTATAAGTAGTACTATAAACCTTCCTGCTTATGGGACTAACGGAAACAACCAAGAGTTGGTTAAACCTTTTGCGGAGACTTTAGCTAGTTACGCTCATAGGCTTAGAGGGTTTACCTGTTACCCTGACGGTTCTAGAGGGGGGCAACCGCTTACAAGTGTTCCTTATAAAGAGGCGGCAGACAAACTTGGAGAAGAGATTGAGGAAGCTATTGCTACTCATGACATTTGTGAAATCACTGGAAAAGGGGGAAGTTGTGGAACGTAAAGAAAGCAGAAGCGACTATATTGTGCGGAAGCAGAGAGAAGCTAGGGGAGCGGATATGGTTAACTCCCCACCGCATTACCAGAATGGGAGTATAGAGACTATCGACTTGATTGAATCTATGCTCACGTTTGATCAGTTTATGGGGTATTGCAAAGGGCAAGTCCTTAAGTATATGGCTAGATGTGAATATAAAACAGATTGCCCTAGTGAGGATTTGAAGAAAGGTCAGTGGTATTTACACCGTATGATCAAAGCTGTGGATAATGAAATAAATGCTACCCGTAATGAACTAAGTAAAGAGCGATATAAACAATTATCTATGTTTGAGTGAGGACATCAGGGACACGCAGCAGCAGAACGCTTCTACCTGTATGGACATCGTGGACATAGTGGACAGGAAAGGAAACCAATATGAGTGAAGATTTGTCCCTAGACGCAAGCCTTCTGATAAATCAGCTAGTTTTTGATATCAGGAATTTTGTAGTAAACACCGAAACTAATCCGCATAAGTTGGCTTTGGAATGTAATCTTAGCCCTAGTACTTTACGCTATATGTTTGAGGAAAAGTGGAACCCACGTTATGACACACTCCTAGCTGTGTCTCGCCACATTGCCTCTAACTCCGTATATGGGAAAACTCCTGTGGCGTATAATTCACAAACATCATGGGGCAGTCCGTCGGTTGATATGGAGTAGCTTTTAGGTTATATTAAGAGCGGTACTTGCCTCATGGGAGTACCGCTTTTTATAACCTGCCTAAAGGAGGATTTCTTATGGCTACTCATCTATCTTTAAATCTACCTTCTATACGTCCCTACTCCATCGGCTTTGATCGTATCTTCGATGAGCTATCCCGAAACATGCGGATGCTCGACAACCGCCATCAATCTTTTCCCCCATACGATGTGGATTTTCTTAATTCTAGACATGACCATCCTTGTGATGAGTACATCATCACTATGGCACTGGCAGGGTATGGCAACGGAGATGTTGATGTGACTGTAGCTGATAACTGTCTTACTGTTAAGAGCAGTAAAGCCTATGAAGAACGGACATCAGCCGAACCACACGGACCAGATATAGAACAGAAGTTGTATTCTGGTATAGCCAAGAGAAAGTTCACTCGCGACTTTCAGCTTGCGGATGATGTTGAGGTAGCTTCTGCGGAGTTGGATAACGGAATGTTGTACATCTCCTTACAACGTATCGTACCAGAAGAGAAGAAGCCTCGCGTTATTGAGGTGACTTAGGGGTTTTGGCTAACAGGTGAAAGTTCTCTACCTCTGAGAGCATGGGCTTATATTCTAGGCTTGAGGCAATGCACGAATAATGAGAGTTCTTGTATGTAACTTCCTCTCTCATGACCTCACAATGTTCTTTCCTTTCAAATGCCGCAATCACTTTTACATGGGCATCTAAAGGATATGTAGTGAGCCAAGAGTAGACTAGGATATAGACCATTTCTTATTGGGTTCGCCGCATATTCTCTCTGGCTTTACCCTTAAACTTCTCCGCTGATCTCATTGCCCCTAATCCCAAAAGACTGAGTGTCAGAGACATTAGACCCTCAGTCGGGATTATGGGTATAGCCATATCGCTTCCCGATACAGCAAGAACCCATACAAAGACAGGCTGGAACACGAACTGCCATCCCAGACCAAAGGCACATATCCATAAGATGGCTGGTCTAGCTCCGCTCACAAACAGGCTAGGATGTTTAGCGGCCTCGACGTTTGCTTGAGCTTGAGCCAAATCCAGTTGGATCATCTGGCCTTTAAGTTCGCCTTCGATCTTGGTCTTGAGGTCTTTGTCCTCAACAAATTTATCTAGGACTTTACCAGCTACACCGACTACGCTTTCTGCTAATCCGAACATTATGGCCTCGTCGCATACTGGGTAGAGTACGGCCTACCTCTCCATATGAAACGACCTTTCTCTACGGTGGCTGGATTTTTCATAACTGTCTTGAAGGCTTCCCCAAAGTTCATCCCGTCCAGAGCCTCTTGCCCTATGTCTTCTAATGGTACTGGATTAAGAGGACTTCTTTCTGGTTCCTTATCTTTGCTAGCGTTTCGGTTCCCTTCTTTCCAAGCGGCGTACAATCTTGCAGCATCAGTACGGGTCATACGATTTATATCGTTCTCTGTCATGCCAGGAACTTGCATCATAAGTTCTTTCCACGCTGTCTCATGGGTGCTTGGGTTCTTTAACCATTTACCAGAAGGAGTACGGGAAGGGCCATGCCACTTCATATACTTTTCTCCGTTAGGATCAACATGCTCTACCTGTTCAAAGGAATCATTACCCCATGATTTCCACATACCTCTGTAGTCAAAGTCAGGATCATCCAAGTCTGGAACCCTGCCATGATCCATCTGAAACTCTGAGTACCAAGGGGTCTGGGTTATCCAGTTACGGAACCTTGTCTCTTCCGCTGGATTTAACACAGTCTGTCCTGTCCAGTTTGAAGTTTGTAGGTCTTGAGTAAAAGAATCGGAAGGTTGTCTAGCTGACTCCTTAATAGACACAGCAGACATTGGATTGTTAATAACCTCTGTCACTTTATTGAACTGACTTTCGACTTCTACTTTTGTCTCCATGTCAGTCTGTTCAGATGGAACACCTGTTACTGGTTCACCTCTATTAAGTCTCATGACTTCTTCTTCCGCTTCTTAATCTTATTGATAGTACCATAAACATATCTGTTCTTGGCCTTACCTGTAAGCCCTTTCTTTTTAGCAGACTTCTTTACAGCGGCCTTGTACTTAGACATCAACAGAAGCCCACCATGCTTTAACATCAAAAGACGGACAAGCCTTACTTACATCTGGTAGATCACAATGTCCTAAAACCTCTGCGTCAGGACAAGTTACTTTCCAACTAGAGATGACAGAGTGTAGTGCTTCTTTTTGTTCTACCGTGAAGTTATCTTCTGCCCCATCATCATCTCCCTTTCCTCCAATAAGGCAGACTGCGTAACTCTTACCATTAAACGCTGCCGCATGTGCGCCTGCATAACTTTGCGAGCGTCCGTCTTCAACACTGCCATCCCGACGAATAATCTTATGATAACCAATATCATCCCAACCATTGTCAACAACGTGCCAATGTCTTATTTCCTCTGCTCCGATATCCATACTTGCGTATGTGTCAGCACAATGGACTACTAAATATTCAATATTATTAATGTCTATCTGTCGCATATTATACTCCTGTCTCTTCAGTGGGTAATGTATTCTTTTTATCTTGATTTTTCAACTGATTATCTTTTGGGTTTTGGGGAGTAAGACTAAGTTTACAAAACACTTGAGCAGAAATAATTGGTACTTCTTTAGACATCTCATGAATAATTGTAGCCCCTCGTACCATACAATCGTTAGGATTACTCCAAGGCCCATGCTGGTCTGTAAATATTTGAGGACACATAGGGGAGTTAAGAATACATAAGACTAAGACAGTATTAAACATTTTTACCTTTTTGCAATTCTCTCCATGAGATCATCAATCTAACAACAACCAACCCTATACCAAGACAGACAATTATAAGTTCTCCTGCTCCAACAGCAGTGCTTAACCATGCAGGAACACTAACAGCCCCTGCCCCAATACTTATATCTACTGCTGTTTTATTCATTCTTCTTTACTCCAGTAGGCGGATGAGTCCCGTTATGAGACTTCTCATATTTTATACTAAGGTTCTTTAAATCTTTTTCTAAAGATTCTACTTTAGACAATAGCATACCCATCTCTCGATTGAGAGCTTTTAATTCTTTTGGACTTAGGATGTCAGCAAAGATTGCGACTTGTCTTTGTATAACACTCTTGTCTTGTTCAATAATATCTACTCGTTTATGCAGGTCTGTGCCAAGTTCCTTGAGGCGACCTGCTAAATCCTCAAGGTCGCGCTGGGCGGTCTTTAGGCTGGATTTAACCAACGCCCAAGCACCACCCATCGCTACCGCAATAGATACGATTTGTATCATAATCTTTGGGTCCATGATAAAACCTTCATCCATACTAGTTCAAATATCTGTTAAAGAATGTGATCGCGGTTATTGACATTTAATATTACTCTTCGATAATTTTCCAATCATCAGGCCATACAATGTTAAAGGGGTCAGATTGAGTATCAGGTAAATTCCTTAATACTTCGACGTAAGCATCTAACGCCGCAATATCAATCGTGGGGGTGACACCTCTTCGGACCTCGCTGTTATATTTTTCAATGTACCAACTCTCGTCTGCTATTGCCGCATCTCTTTGTTCCCGTACCACATACCATTGTCGCGATACGATATCTGCTATCTCTTCTTCTGACAATGCAGATACTACCCATGCATCCCCACTCCACGAGAGTGATTGGGTATTTGGGTCATAAGTAGGGGGGTCTTCTACCTCAACAATACCAAGAGCAACGCCTTCTTCAACAGAGAAATTTTCTGAGACATGACCTTCTGAATGTCTATAACGAGTAGGAAATACAGTAGTAGGGTACGCTCTATTATTACTAAAATAAGCCATTATAAAGTCACTCTCAGTTTCATATGACGAGTGGAAGCACTACACCCTATCTGCCATCCTCCCCAGTTTCTGTTTCCAATATGAGGGCGTAAAACAAAACCATTACTAGGGACAGAACAAGTACAAGAATTTGAGCCAGTAGCCCCTATGTATCTAGCATAAGAAGCACTTGTAGAATCATTAGTAGTACCACCAGTTCTACCACTATAACTGTTTACAAATGTATTCCAAACACCTGTATTAACACAACTAAGCTGTATCCACCAAGTCCCTCCACTATAAGTAGTACCATTACGCATAGCATTACAAAGTCCGTTGACATGAGTAGAAGTACTCATAGTCTTTGCAGGTGAAGTACTACTAAATGTACTATCATAAAACTTTATATCTGTAGCAGTCGAGGGAACATTATCCATCATTGCTTGCCACGCAGACATATTTGTAAAAGGGACATTCTGGTTCCCAGTAAAAGTTCCTTTATACTCAAGGTATGTGTTTGCATAGGTTCCACAATAGTCAGCGTCTGTGTCAGAACTGCCGTAATGCCATTGCCAAGCAACGGCAGCATCTGCAACAGATATAACAGGAGTTTCACAGTCTCCTGTGCCGTCCCATTTCTGGGCAACTGGTCCCCCTGCATATTCTAATAACTGAATTTTAAAGCTATTACTTTCCGCTAAACCATCTCCTATAGGAGTAAACGGAACTGATACATAACCCATAGTCCCTGTCGCACTGTTAGTAAAACTACCGCCACTAACAACTATCCCTAAGAAATCAGCATCAGTCATAGTAGGACCAGCCGTAGTAACGACCTGATAATAAATAGGCTCTCCGTCAAGAAAATTTCTTACATTAACACCAACTGTCATTTGGACATTTTCAGAAGCAGTTGTAGTAGATGGTATAATGTTTGTGAATTTTTTAGCCCAAGGCCAAGAGGCATCTAAACTATATTGAGCCGCATCATAGATATCAGACACACCTCCCCCACTCTGGTTCCCTACTTTATTACTGGGCCGTGTTCTCTGCTCTTTGATATGTCCAAAGTTTCTTCTCATAAAATCACCTAATTAATTGACTCATCAATAGCCGATAAATCTCCAACATTGGGAAAGGCTCTTCCTGGCCCCCAAATAATTCTTACTACACCTTGGCCCCCTCTTCCAATCGTACTATTTGAGCCTGTGCCGCCGTTCCAGTAAGCAGTCGAGGCTCCGCCACCACCACCTCCGTAGAATCCTCCTACTCTAGAACCCCC
>VTLG01016806.1_pt1 | contig 17046 bp, 20 predicted proteins | sample 4694571 | NCBI WGS metagenome assembly VTLG01 (sample SAMN12604809, study PRJNA352737) | marine metagenome | biome: ENVO:00000447; feature: ENVO:00000209|ENVO:00000569|ENVO:01000036; material: ENVO:00002151; isolation source: viral sequences binned using virsorter ...
GGAACAAACACGGGTGTAATTCTTCTTCTACAAGGTATCCATAATATTGATACATCTCATCATCGTTGTATGTACGATGCTTATCTGCTTCTTTAATTAGGTCTTGATCTCTTAAATGTCCCTCTGGCAATTCATCAAATGTAAATGGCATACCATTTATGAAATACATCTTAACGATCATACTACCGCCACGAAACCAACAGAAGTTGGTGGTTATCTTGTATTTCATTTATTTATCTGTGGTTAATGTCAATTCTGCATATTTAATCATATGTTGTTCAAGCATTTGGTCACATACTTGTAAAACTCTAATAAACTCATCAGAATCTTCACACGCAATTATCTTATTATTTCCATCACTACTCTTAAGTTTGAAGGTTTTAGCACAGATGTCTACAATAACTTCGTATACAAAATCTTCCATATGAAAATAGTTTTTTCTTATTATAGCATATGTATAAAAATAGTCAATTGCTACGATACTTTAATTTCAGTTGCAAATAATTCAGTATTCAAAATAGCTGATGAGACACCTCCATTATCAGCATACTGAATTTTAAATTCTCTAGTGGTAGAGCTGGAGGCATCAAATAGAACACCCGAAAAAGTTTGCGAACCAGGATTAGAAGCGACTGAAAATTGAGTATCTCCACCAAACAAAGAAGGACCAGTTACTTGTCCTAGAGTAGTACCACTTCCACTATGTTGAAGTGTCATACGAAAAAATAATAGAATTTTTGACGTTGATTGTACACCACTTACTGTTAAAGTAAGTTTATCAACATAACCCACAGGGTTAAATTGAGTGCTTGTACTAGTATCAATAGCATGTCTAGCTTGGGCTACTAAATTGGAACTTGTTGCAATATCGATCCAATTTAGTTGTGATCCTGTTGATGATAGTACTTGTCCAGAATTACCAAGTTGTCCATCTTTATCTTGTAGACCACCATAAATTCTAACACCATCATTTGTTGTGGATAATTTTTCATTACCATTAAAATATAGCTCAACATCATTGTCTTTCACACATCTTATTGATTGTTTAATTGCACCACCAACTGAACCATTTTTAAGATGAAAGTTTGCTCCATTACCGTCTAGATATAGAACAAATCCATCATTTCCATTATCGTTAAATGCTATTCCTCCAGCATGATTTCCAACTAAATTTATTGCACTAGACGTAGCCCAATTACTAGTAACTGGAGTATAAGGAAAATTATTTACTCCGATAGTAGTTACACCAACGATGTTTACATTATCAAGATTAGTATGACCATCTACATCTAAGTCTCCATTCGCATCAATGTCACTTGAGAATGATGCAGAAGTTGCTTCTATTGCACCCTTAAATGTTGTAGCAGTTACAACACCTGCAAAATTTTGAGAACCACGAACTGTGACCGCACCTCCAGAGAAAGAAACAACATCTAAATTAGTATCAAAATTTACGGTTCCTGCGGTTCCTACCACTGATGAATTATCTTGAACTTCTATACCCTGACCAACTCCAATAACACCTGTCAATCCAGAACCATCACCAACAAATGTACCAGTTGTAATTCCTGACAAATTAGTATTACCATCAACATTTAAAGTAGCTATTGTTGTTATACCAGTAATGCTAACACTGTTACTCGTAAAAATAATATCACCCTCTTTTGTGATACGCATTCTCTCAACACCACCTGTGCTGAATGTTTGTACGTCACCACCTAAAGCTGCGTATAAATTTCCATATACAAAAACATCTTCAGTAAATTCTGTTTTTTGTTGAATATAATTTATATCTTCAGAATCATAATCTGGATTAGGAACTCCACCCGTTTTAAAATATGTCATTATATTGAATTGAGTGCACTACTAGGAACAGCAGTTCCAGCAAAGACTTGTGTTGCCCAGTTTACATCTCTTGCTACAATTTTTTTTACTTTGATTGCACCTTTGGATGTAATTAAAGTGATATTTGTTTTTCCACCTATATCAATATTATTACCACTTACTCTAGTTTTTCTTGCATTAATTCTAGTGGTGTTCTGTGTTGTAGCAATTAATTCAGCTGAATCAATATCAACCTTACCACCTGTGGTTAACTCAATATTTTCTTCAGCATCTAAAAATATATTTCTACCTTTAATTCTTATATCCCCTTCTCCCTCTGCAGATATTGCAACATCACCCCTTGTTCCAACAATGTTAATACATAAACCTCCACCATCAACATTCGCACCACCTGCTATAGTGATACATTGATCTGCAAATATTTGAAATTGCCCATCACCCATCATTCCCAAATTACTTACGTCTTTTGAGTCTGAATATCCATACAAATTATATGCAATATTTCCTGCAGTTCCTAACTCAGGGTTTGCTGTTTCAATTCTAAAATGAGGACCAAAAGAGTCGTATTGTCTCTTCTGCCAATTTTGATTTTCTGCTGGTGTTGTCATAATTTTATTTAGTATCCTCCTCCATATCCACCGCCACCTGACGATCCACCACCTGATCCCGAAGACCCGCCACCACTAGGAGAACTAGAAGGAGGAGGAGTATAAGTTGGTTGAGATGATGGTTGAGTCGGTGTTTGGTCTGGGATGTCCATTTGAGGAGCTGTTGTAGGAGAACTTGTGTCAGGTTGACTCGTTGGAGTGGTGTCGGAAACATTTTGAACTGGTGCTGATGAAACTGTGGTATAAGAAGTAGACATAGACATCATACCTCTTGATGTCCTACTTTCTTGAGGTGTATCATATATTATCATATCATTGCCAGAGTGTTTTACACCTGTCATCTTAACACCATTTGACATAACATGAAACGGACCATAATATGGTTCTCCATTTATAAATCCAACAATGTCAGCGTTTCTAGGTGAAATACAATCAATAACTTGTTTGACCTCACCTTGATATTCTGGTCTTGGTAATAATTGTGCTTTAAGCAAAGCACCACTACCAGTTGATGTAATAACCTCTAACTCAGGTAAAGTAGTATATGGTTCTAAATTATTTGTCTCTGGATTAGGTGGTATCACATTTAATATTCTTCCTTGTTCATCTATGAACTTTGTATACTCATTTCCTTTATCATCAACTACTTTATCTTCCTGTTTATATTTTTCACCAGGTCTCACCACAACAACGTGGTCAACTGTATATGGACCTTCATCCCCTTCTTCTGGTTCGATAACAGGATAATTTTCACCAGCACTCACAACATACACATCAGTAAGTTGTTGATAAGTTGGTGAAGATGGGTCATAATCAATAACTGCTCTAGCCACTGCACCATATCCTTTACGACAAGTATCTTCAATTTCTACGAAAGGTGCAGATTGATAACCAGAACCAGCATTTTTTACTTTCATACCAATAAGACTTGCAGTTTGAACTGCGAACGTATCACTAACTATAGCACCTAATATTGGATTAACTTGTGCACCTTGTCCACCACCACCAAAGATATTTACTTTGATACCTGAACAATTTAGTGGAGGACCTGTATAACAATCACTTAGGGTGCTACTGAAACCTGGTGTGCTCACATCTGGTCTCATAAAATCAAAAAGACCAAGATTACCTAAAACACCACCAGGACTCGCTGCTGCTTCTTTTAGTTCTTGAGCAGCGTTTGCTATTGACAAAACTTTACCTGCAATATTCTCTAGATTTAAATTACCAGGACCTGCTCCTAGAATCCATTTGTTCGTCTTTGCCCCTAAATCAGCCGTTGGAATATCACAATCATCAAAGATACTCGCTATACCAAGTAATCCTTCTGCTTTACCTCTTAATATTCCTTCTATATCACCACTTGGGAATATATTTGCTACACCTGCAATAACATCTGCCAATTCAGTATTAATTCCTTTAATCATATCATTAAATAATGCACCTATGAATTGATCACCAATACAATCAGTAAAATTATCAACATTATTCGTAAACTCTGCAAGTAAATTAGCAACATCACCTGTCAACTTATCAGTGATATTTTTCACAGCACAAGGCATAGCATTTTGAATAGCAAGCACGGGACCCACCATAGCTATTTGGGAAGCTTGTGCTGCTTTTTTTGCAATAGCTAGATTACCTGTTTTACCCATTATCTCACCAAATTTATCTTTATAAAGTTTATTCAAACCTCCATTCAATTGCGGTGCTAATTCATCAAAAGTAGTATTAACCATATCCTTGATCATAGGTTTTGATGCAGAAACTATTTGTTTAGATGCACTCGCTAATTCTTTAAATTTGTCTTTAGGAACTGAGTTTTTTACAGCACTTATGCTATTTTTTAGTGTACCTTTAATTTTATTTGTTGATTTTGTATTGTTAGCTGCTGCTTGCACACCACTTCCTAAAATTATTTCTTGTCCGATTCCTTTGAAAGCTTGTGTATCAATTGTAGAAAATTGTTTTTTTAAATTCTCAACGATTGGTTTAGCATTTTCTGCTGTATTTTTTAAACCTGTTTGAACTGCTCCTGAACTTAGAACCTGATTTAATTCCTCTGAAATTTCTTCGGCATTTGCCAACACCTCATCAGAACTAACAAGTTGTTCTAACTGTGCCTTTCCCTTTTCTTGTTGCTCTTTTAAATCATTTACTATTTCTTTTGTTAAAAATCTTGGTGACTTCTGACTCTTATTTGAATCATCGCCACCTTCATTTTTTGAAATAAATTCAGTGTTTGGTTTTATTTTACTAGTATAACCAGTAAAAGGTTGAAATGGTGATTTATATTCTTCATCACTTGCATAATAAGGACCAGTATTTGCAAAAATTCCTAGAATAACTGGTAGTTGTGCGTCATCACCATCAAGAAAGAAACCCATAACAGTATCACCTGGTGAAATACGAATCGATCTTGCACGATTTGCTTTACCCGATCCACCCTGTGATGATAATAATACCTGTGCCCAAGGTAAACTTTTATCTGGAAGTTCAGTTATATCTGCAGGATGGTATCCAAATATACGAACTTTCATTCTACAACCCCAAGTACCACCAACTTGATTAATTTGATTACCTTGTGCCTCTTCTGGTGCGACTTGACCAATCCACCAACGGAAACCGTCTTTACCTAAAAAGTTTGTTTTTAAAAAATTATTTTCTATCATTTTGTCCCGAAAGTATCTCTAACTAATTTCAATTTTGAATACGACCCCTGTGCATCAAAAAAATGAGCCAGTTCCTTTATCATATATAGACCACTTGTTTCAGGATCTGGTTCTTTTACTTTAGTATCACCAGTCAGAGGAAATTCACACTTCACAATATGACCTGCTGATAAGTTACAATTAAATGGCACTGTAATTTCTAGAACTTGTGTAAATAATTGATTATATCTTGTCATACTTTGTGCTTGAATTTTTTCTGGATCTGCATTTCTTTTTGAAGATGAATTCCAACCTTCATCTACAGCATCTTCTTCAATCGTACCAACATCTAACATACTTACAAAAATTCTAGTAGGAAGATCACCTAGATTATCATCACTTTTATCATCGACCCTTGGTAAGTCTATTGGTTTAGACCCTAACTTACTCATACCTTCAGGTTTTATATAATCTGTAGATTTAAAAACAGATATTGAAGGTTTGAATGAAACGGGATTGATGTAATAACGTTGACTGCTAAATGCACCTCTCTCAAGTTTTGAAATTAAATCTTGATTTCGATTAATACCGTATCTTAAGATTTTAAAATCCCGATTAGGATCTTCTGAATTAACTATGCCTGGTGTAAATTTATAAGTTTTTGGAAAAGGATCTTCGTCAATTAAATTATCTATTGATCTAAAATTAAAACCAAATTTGTTTTCATAAAATAAAAAACCTGCTGATGAATCTTTTGCTGCACCTTTAGATGGAACTGACTTTGATGCTAACCAAGTGATTAACGTAAAAGGTTTTTTCATATTACCAATAAATCCATATGGATTCTGTGTTTCATCAACAATAATCTCTTTATCAGTTTTAATATATTTTTTTAAGATATTTTCAACAGTATCAGATATTTTTTGTGATGTTGGAAATTTTTTTCCAACTTTAACAGTCTCATTAGTGATTGTTTCTCTTGAAACTAGGTTAAGAGTGAAAGACTCAGTACCCTCATCAATCAAAACATTCGTCACTGACCCAACGTAAAAATATCTTGATGGTCTATCTGAAAAATCCAAACCATCTTTATTTACTTTTGAGTTCCCTGCAATTTTAATTAAAACTCTTTCACCACCTCTAATGGGTAATCCATTAAATACAGTCTGCATTTCACCATTTTCACCTTTTATAGTATTACCTGTATTAACCACTATCGCCCTTGCAGTAAGAGTAGGTGAAAATATATTTTCAAAATAAGTAAACGCAATCACACCTGATGATATGTCAACACTTCTTGAACCATCTGCAGATTCAATTACGAATTTTTCATATATGGATTTATTAATTGCTGCCATTATTGTTTAAGTGCTAGTGATGAATATTTTTTCACAATATCTTTCTCAGCGTTTGTATTCATATTATTCAATCCCATTGTACCACTACCACCTCCTCCTGTCGAGGCTAACTGATTTTTTGGAGTTTCAACTGCTTTCTCAACAATCACAACGGTGTTTTGATTTCTTTTTCTATTTCTCTTTAATGAACTTCTATTTTTTGTGTTTGGTACAACATTTTCAGCATTATTTTTATTTTTTCTTTTAAATGGATTTAGTAAATTTGCTGCTAATTTAAGAGGATTCAAATCTTTAGCTTTATCTGCTACTTGCTTGATTTGTTCCTTTCCTTTATTTACTAATTGTTCATCATTCATTTCAGGTTTTTGTGCCTCTCTTTTTGCTTTGCCTCCAACTAAACTATCTAACCTTTCATTTATACCATCTACTATAATTTTTTGATCTTGTCCTTCATCTTTCTCCTCTAGCTCCTCAAACTTTTTCATTCCTATTGTTTCTCCCTGACTTTGAGCTTCATCTGATTTTAATTTATTGAAAAATTTATCAGAATTTAATTCTCTAGAAACAACCTTATCAATATCATCAGATTGATTTTCTGGTTTTGATAAATTCAAGTTTGAAGACATAGGTTGTATATTTTCTGTACCATCAGTCGCAGGTGTTTGGTCTGGTGCACTATCTCCTGACTTATTTTCTTGATTCTCTTTCCCCTCCTCTGGCTCAAGATCTATTAATCCCTCTGGGTCGTTTGGATTCAATCCCAAGTTTTGTGGTTGATTTAAATCATAAACTGCGGAGTTTAATTCTTTTCTTATTTTTAACAATCCACCAGTTACTTGTTCTGATGCCTTATCAGCATCTGTTTTTAGTTGATTTAAATCAATCTTAGGTAATGATTGAAATATATTTTGAATGTCTTGACCCATTCCAACTAAAAAATCCTTCACTCCTTCAATATATCCCGTAAGAACACTTACAACATTTTGAATCATTCTAATTAACTTTTGAAGTCCTTTAAGAATATTGGGTAAAGTATTAACAAACCAACCCAATAAAACCACACCAAAAAAATCAAGTATTCTTCCTAAAAATCCTTTTGTGCTCCTTGATATTACGTTTCCTTGTTTTTTAGCAACACCCTTTACACTCGATGATTCTAATTCATCCTCTCTATCCTTCCTTCTAACATTTTCTTGCCTTTTTCTAAAATATTCATTATCATTACCTATTAAACTTCTCTTGAAAACGTTACTTTTTCGTTGACTTTTTACTATCTCATTTGCAGTTGATATAGATTGTCCTATACCTTTTCCAAAGTTAGTAACAGAGTCTCTAATAGAATTAAGACTTAAAGATGATTTTAGTACTGAGTCTCTTCTCGCTTTTATTGACATTACGCATCTCCAGTGAGATTAAACATACTTTCCGCCATCACTATTGAAGTATTTGCAAAGTCAAATGATGGTATATTTGGTATTGGTTGTGATTCCTGTTTTGATGAACCAGCTCCTGATGAAGCTGAAACACCTTGGTTTTGATTCAGTGGTATGTTTATTACAGTTGGTGAACCCTCTGTTAATTCTAAATTTGATGCAATCTCTGATTTATCGCTCTTGATTGGAGTTACACTCTCTCCTTTATTAAATGATAAATTTGAATCAATTAATTCTGCATTTGACATATCTACTTCTTGCTCTTTATTTTCTGGTTCAACATTGGAACCATCACCAGCACCTTCATCTTCACTCTTTGTAACACCTGTCAATCTGTCTGACGCACTTTCTGCCATCCCACCTAGAACCATCGAACCAGCTATTCCAAGTATACCACCTAGAATTCCACCAATAACCGTTCCGATAGGACCACCAATAAATGTTCCTGCAAGAGCACCAAGTTTCATGCCTCCTGCAAATCCAAGACCACTACCAATTATACTTGACGCAACACCTGATGTGGCTTGTACCATGGTCTGGTCAGGTTTTCCATCATTATCATTATCCTTTCTGCGAGAAATAAAATCAAATGCTCCAAATATAGTGTTTAAGAGTAAATTTGCTCTACCTAGTCGTATCTTACCAATTTTCAAACCACCGCCTGTTGATGGTGGTTTTTTCATATCTTCAGCAATCTTTTTAATACCAAATCCACCAATACCAAGTCCTCCTAAAATTGATAAAGGTTGTTTCGCTACGTTAAGCAGGGTTTTAGGTGCACTTCTTACAGCTTTACCAAATTGTTGTAATAGTAACTTACTAAAATTCTTTACATTATTTTTTATGAAATTCATCAACATCTTAAATGGAGCTTTTATAAAAGTTCCAACTACAAATCTAAATGCGAGTGCTGCTAAACCTTTTAACAACATAGCAGCTTTAGAAACTGCCATCACGATTACAGTTATACCTGTACCTACAATTAATAAGTCTGAAACTATTCTTAATTTTAATTTATTCAACGCATCAACGTTACCTTCTGATTTTAATCTAATAAATTGTAATGTTTGCTCGACTAACCATCCACCTGCAAGTATAAGTAAGAAATTAGTAAGTCTACTTAAAATACCTCCTGCAAAGTTTGCAACACGACGAACTGGTGTTAATAATGCAAACTGAACTTTTTTTTCAAGGGTTGATTCTTTACCCTCTCTCAAACCTTGCTCTGCTAATATTGCTTCTCTCTTCTGTTTTGCTGCCTCTCTTTGTCTATCTAATTGATCACTTAATGCTAGATTTTCTTGTACTAGAGCTAAAGAATTATTTAATGAACCAACTTGTCCTGATATAGTTGCTAACTGTCCTGATATGCTTGAAAGAGAAAGTGAATTTTGACTTAATAAACTTGTTGTTTGTGGATCTGGTTGAGGTGGTGGAACAGCACGACCAGTAAAGACACTAGAAGATACACTTCTTCTAATACCTCTAATTCCTCCTGCTATCGGTGATACTAAACCTTGTTCCTCATCCATTTTGTTCTTGTTGTGCCTTTAGATTTTCCTCTTCAACATGTTGTTGTAAAAGTGAGACATAAATTTCTCTCTCCCAAGGAATCATATTTTCAAGCTCTGTTAAGCTATATTTATGGTGTTGCATCATGGCAAAGTTTAATTTATAGTATGACACTAAATCCTCGTGTGCCATACTTATCCGAAAAAACTCTGCAGCCCCTCTATCTTAACATCACTTTCAACTTTTGTATTTGGATTTTTGACCTTGATTGTATGAGATAATTTAGGCATTGTCACAAAAAAGTTTTCAACTAATTTAAATTGACTAGAGTTTAGTGATTCAACAAAATCAGATAGTTCTTTTTTTGTGCATTCATCACTTGTCCAAGACTCTTCCTCAGTGTATACTTGGTCGATACAGGATGCAATAAGATCAAAAGTGTCATCAACACCCATATTTTCCACTGCTCCAAAATTGTTTTTGATAAACTCATTAAGAGATGGGTATTTCATTCTAAGGGTATATGTGTCATCTAAAACTATATCAGTTGAATGATTCTTGTCCCTATGAATTTTAATACTATCAATATCAATTGACATTGGAACTTGTGTTTTTCCATCATCTGGACAAGTTACCATAACCTCAATTTTTTCACCTACTGATTTTCCACGAATATTTAAGAACAAATATTCTATGTCAAAGGTTGAGAGTTTTTCAACTTTAATACCTTTTGTCAGTATACATTTTGAGATTACATCTTTTACGGATCTTGCGATTTGTTTGGTGTCTTGAGACTCCATTGCAAGGATCAGTATTTTTTCTTCCTTAACTAAGAAAGGTCTATATTTAATTTTTCTATTTGATGAAGGAAGGGTCAACTCATAAGTAGGAGTTGAAATGGTTGGTAAAGGCATAATATTCTAAGCACTTCAATGTCATTATTTATAGGGGTTTCTGAGATAATTTTTTATTATCCTAATCTAGTATTTCTTGAACCTACAGAAATTAAATCATATCCATTTGATGGTGTATTAACCGTATATCTTGTGTTGCTGTTTAATAATGATAATCCACTCGCAACTTCATTTAAACTATTATTAGAATTGTATTGACGATTATCACCAGGTCCTGCTCCTTTAGAAAATCTTCGATTGTTTAAATCTATACCTAAAGCTCTCGCAAGTGAATTTGACTCGCCACAAATATATCTGTCATAGCTAAAATTTGCACTGCATTTTAGAAGTTGTGAATTATTATAAGAAACTCGTGTAGAATTAAGTGATAAAGGAAATAATCCAATAAACCTATACTCTAAAAATTGAAAGTGATTCGCTTCAAATTTTACTATTCTAGTATCATTTGATTTGTATTCCTCTGGATATCTCATCTTGAAATGATACGCATCTCCTGAAGGGTCAGAATTGGAATTACCTGAAATAAATTCCATCCAATGCTCTAAAAATTTAAGTGACTTATATTCATTGTCAACATAAAAATCAAAAGTTACTTGAGTAAAATTTCTTGTGTGTGCAAATCTTTCTATAACTCCTTGATAATCACCTGCAGTATTCAATGCTGCCATTGCACTACCTGGTAAAACAGCGTCAGAACATAGCAATCCCACATTGTCTGAAATGAAACGATCATTGATTCCCTTCTGTCTTAAAAATCTTCTACAATCACCTCTTGGTAGAACAAATTTAACAAGAAATTTTGATGTCTGAGCTACATTCTGTAACTTAGGCATTATATCTGATATTCCTCTTGGTCTTGGTGCTGGCACTCTAAATACTTCTATAGTATAGTTATTTAGATGGCTTATAGGGGAAAATACTATCCTTCCTTTCCTAGAAAGTACAAAGGTGATCCAACTAATATCATCTACAGATCACTTTGGGAAAGAAAGTTTATGGTATATTGTGATAAAAATACGAAAATACTTGAATGGGGTAGTGAAGAGATTGCTCTTCCATATATTTCTCCACACGACAGTCGTGTTCATCGTTACTTTCCAGATTTTTATATAAAAGTACAAGAAAATACTGGTAAAATAAAAAGGTATCTAATTGAAGTCAAACCACTTAAACAAACTGTTAAACCAAAAAAACCCAAGAGACAAACAAAAGGATACATTCGTGAAGCATTTGAATACGCAAGAAATCAAGCAAAATGGAAAGCAGCACGAGAATATTGTGCTGACAGAATGTGGGAATTTAAAGTAATTACAGAAAAAGAGTTAGACATATGAGTAGAATAGACCCCATCATGAAAAATCTTATCGGTACAGAAAGTCCCGATGATTTAGCAACAGAAATATTAGATGTATTAACTGAAGGAAGTAATGTTCCTGAAGCAGGTAATTTTTATGTTTTTGTATATCGTGCAAAAACACCTGGCATCGCATATGACTCACACCCTCTTGTTGCTGTAACTGATGTCTTTCAGTGGGGATTCAAAGGATTGAACTATCACTGGGGAGAAATGAGACAATATACTTTCCCAGAAGTGGTGGGTGGACTGTATAAAGTAGATGAAATGGAGTTAAGAGATTTAAGAACTTTACCTTTTGTCAAAATCATACTAAATACTTAAAAAAAAGATATAAATGGCTTTAGGTACTTGGAAAGAAGATCCACAGGAGAATGCAATACTTCAAGATGAATTCAATCGTCTTGGTGGTAATGAAGATATTGGATTGAAAGAGAAAATGCAAAAAGCCTCGCAAGCACATAAGATTGCGGGTAGAACGAGAATAGCTAATCAAAAAAATGTAGACTCATCACACGATTCGTCAATATACTTATCATATCCAGTAGCAAGAAATAATTCAGAAAAAACAGGTGATACTCTAAGGATAAAATGTGTCGAATATCTACCACCTGAGAGTGGGGCAGGTTTAGGTGTGACTGTTAAGGGTGCCTTCTTTACAAGAGATGGTGGACAAACCAGAGAGCTTGTTACAAATAAAATGAGGAAAACAGAGGGTAATAAATTTTATGGGACAAAACCTAGTATCAAAATGAATCTGGAGGATGCTAATTCTAGAATTAGTCGGATGCAAAAGACAAAATATTATATCGAATTGCCAATTCCACAGGAAGTAAACGATTCTAATTCAGTAACTTGGGGTGAGGATAAAGTAAATGCTCTTGAATTAGCAGCACTTTCAGTTGCAAGTTCTGCAATGGGGGGTGGAATTGGTGAAATGGCAGAGGCAGCAGTCGAAGCGTTAAACTCAGGAGTAAATATACCAGGTCTAGGTCCTGATACACAAGATGCTGTTAGAGCTGCTATTTCTGGTAAAGCTCTTAATGCTCTAGGGTCTCAAGTCAGTGCAGCAAGTGTTATTGCACGTTCAACAGGTCAGATTTTAAATAATAATTTAGAATTATTATTTCAAGGTGTAAACTTAAGATCTTTTCCATTCAGCATTACATTTTCACCTCGTAGTCCTAAAGAATCTAAAGTTGTTAAATCGATTATTAAGTCACTTAAAATGTCGATGGCACCAAAGGCAGGTGAATTTAATGAGAATGCTCAAGGAATATTCTTAAAATCTCCTGATGTATTTCAATTGGATTATCTACGTGATGGAAGAAATCATCCTTTCCTTAATTCATTCAAATTAGCTGCGTTGACTGGAATGACTGTAAATTATACCAATGCTGGAACCTATGCGTCATATGAAGATGGAACACCCGTCAACATAAGGATGAATTTGACTTTTAAAGAACTCAATCCAATATATCACGAAGATTATTTACAAGGTCCAGCAGGAGATGGGGTAGGATTCTAATGGCATATTTTAACGAATTACCAGATATAGCGTATCAATCACCATTATCACATAAAAACTCGTCAAGAGATTATATCATCATAAAAAATATATTTCGTAGAACAAAACTCGCTGACTATCTTGGTGATGCTGTCACTTTATTTCAAAAATTTGTTATTGGTGATGGAGATCGTCCTGACACAATCGCTGCAAAAATATATGGTGATTCAAGATTAGATTATGTCATTATTCTGATAGCAGGTATTACAAATATAAATCACGAATGGCCGTTGCAAGATTATCAAGTTTATGACTTTGCATTATCAAAATATGGTTCAGAGGAAAAAATGAATGAGATACGTTACTATGAAACTTTTGAAATTAGAGACCAACTTGATAGACAAATATTACCTCCAGATTTAATAGTTGATGCAGATTTTAAAATTTATGGCACTTCTCATAAAGTACCTTCATCACAATATACCATAAGAACTGAGGCTGGATATAGACAATTAGATGATAAAGATGAGTATTCTGTCGCTACAGATAATATTGCTCGTGCAGTAACTAATTTAGATTATGAATATCTACAAAATGAAAAAAAGAGAGAAATTGACGTACTAGTGCCAGGATTCTTACAACAATTTAAAAACGACTTAAGGGACATAATGAGGTATGACCAGAGTTCAAGTTATATTAGTCCTAATTTAGCAGCAACAGAAAATACAGAAGTAGTTAATCCATAAAAAAAGGAGTCCGAAGACTCCTACTTAAAAATTAAGTTAATCCAAGCTGCGATTACTAAAAGAGTAAGGCAGAGTTGATTATATGTCATTTACTCCTCTGCAAGTTTAGCAAAGTATGATAGTGCATCATCCTCTTCTTCTGCAACAGCAGGAGTTGATTTTGATACAGCAGCAGTTACTAGTTCTTCTGCTTCTCCACGATCAATATCTTCCTCTTCAAACTGTGGTGCAGCAGACTTTTTATTTCCAAGAACATAGTCTAGACGAGTCTTTAACTCATCGTATGTCTTGAACTGGTCTGGTGCAACAATTTCAGCGAGTGAGAACTGTTTCTTCCAGAGTGTTTCCATTGCATCGTCATCATCAAGTAAAGGACTTGGTGCTGCAAATTCAGAACTATCATAGTTTCTGTATCCTGCAACGTTCTTTGCCTTTAACTTGAAGTTAGCACCTTGCCAGAAATCGAATGGATCGATTGCTTCTTCATCCTCAAACTCAGGTTGCATCGCTGCAGTAAGTTTGTCAAAGATTTTCTTCCCATACTTGAATAGGAATACTTTACCTTCATTCTCAGGATTTGAAGGGTCTTTCACAACATAAACGTTTGAAACATAAGTTAACTTACGCTTCTGTTTTCTTGCTGTTTCTTTTCCAGCATCAGTTCCATTGTTCCAGAGTAATGAATTGTACTCAGAAACTGGGTCTTTCTGTCCAAGAGTAGTGAGTGAGTTCTCAATGAACCATCCACCAGGACCTTGGAATGCGTGTGAATATAGTTTTACAAATGGTAAATCTTCACCTTCGGGTGCAGGTAGGAATCTGATAACAGCATAACCGTTACCTCCTTTGTCTACATCTAACTTCCAGATACGGTCATCAGCGTTACCGCCCGTGTTGTTCATCTTCTCGACTTCTTTTACTAACTTTGCAGTTAGAGAGCCAAGTTTAGATTGTTTTTTTAGGTCTTTAAAAGACATTTGGATACCTCGGATAAATTGGATATTTAAGATAATTGGATTATAGCAGATGAATAATCAAGTGTCAATAGACTTCTTAAGATTCTCAATAGTATTAGACATACCTGAGAATAATAACAACATATCTGTCCCCTCTGGGAATCCCATCAGTTCAACAGATTTTTGTAAATGATTCTTAAGGTCAATTGCTTCTGGGTCATCAGAGAGACTAATGCGAGTGTACATTACTTTTTGTCTTTCTAATAGTTCAGTAAGTCTTTCAATGTGGTCAACTTTATCTTCACGACTAAAAGTTCCAAACTTCATTGCATTCTTGTAAATAGACATTTGCAATTCGTTTATCTCTTGTAGTTCTTCTCGAACTATATCGGAATCGAAGAAATCACTCATAAATTTAAGTTGATTACATTACTATTTATATTACCCAATAATCTGCTCCCACTGTAATTCTCCTGTTTTCAGTTTCACATCTACCAGGAAAATGCGGATACCAGTTGGGAAATATAAACCATTTTTTAGTTTCTCTGGGAAGATAAATCATATTCTGAACTTCAAAATAACTTCCTAAAGAATGTTTATCAGCATTGACAGAAAATCCAGTTGTCGATGAATCATCAGGCAATGTTAAGTACATTATACCAGATAATCCATAAAATGTCACTGGGTGATCGTGCCAATATTGTCCATCACGGTGAGGGTTAGATTTCCAATCTTGATAAAACCATAATCTAGAATCCTCCTTGACATTTTTTAATTTAAAATAATCTCGACAACATTGTAAAAAAGATTTTTTTACAACTTCTAGTAAAGGTTCATTTAAATCAGAAAAAATAGATTGAAAACCTGGAAAATTTTTATCATAATCAGAATTAGAAGCAATAGTTAAGATATTAGATAAATTTTCTTCTGATATATTGCAGTCATATTCTCTTACTCCCAAAAATAAATCTTTATACATCAACTATTTCTCTTAGTGCTTTTTTGAATTGATATACATTTATACTTAGAAAAGGTTTATATTTTTTTATTTTTAAACTAACTGTTTCCCATACAGGATCAAAAAGTTTTTCATCAAATTTTTCTGAAAAAGAAAATATAATGTCGTATATCACAATAGTCTCAAGAGAAATATCACCACCTAAAAATCTCTTCAATATAATCGGATGTCCTTTTTTACACTCAAATAAATTTTCTAGATTATTTCCCTCAAGTAATCTAGTTGATTCCTCTTTGAACAAATAAGAGATACTTTGTTGTCTTCTCGTCCATTCTGCATATGTTCTTTCTCCAGAGTTTATAATCTCACCAATCCATAGGTTTTTTGGATTATCTGTAGTTACAAAATTAGCAAGTAAGAAGTCAACTATTTGACTATCAGAATATTTTCTTGATGTTTTTTCAAACCAATATTTGTCCTTTCTTTTATTAAAGGATGCCATAGTTGCGTTTGTCTTACCCTCATAGCGAAAAAAATCATACTTACGATTTGTAAAATGATTTTTCATTGATAGGTATGACTGGTAGGTTTCAAATGGAGTCACTTTCATCATCTTCCTCTTCACTATCTAATTCTGTAATTGAGTCCACAGGTACTTCTGCTTCTCCGATTCGATACCAATGTTGATCAACTCCAACACTATCAGGTCTGACACCTAGATACTGTAAGTCACGGAAAGTATGCTCACGAAGCATCGCTTGCAATCTCCAATGGATTAATTCTGATTTTTTCATTATAAAGGCAGTTTTGCTCTTGATGTAGGTTTCATAAAATTAAGACGGGTTGCATCCCATTTTAATCTTTCTTTTAAAGGTTTGGATATTAACTTCGATACTGATTCTACCTCAATATTGTTAGTTTCGCAATAGTAACAGATTGCATCAATATAATTGAAGTCCTCTTCTGCTGCAACAATCTTTTCAATCTCGATTGCAAATTTTGAAGGTGTCAAGAATTTATTCTCGATTGCCTGTTCTAATTCTTTATTTGGTTCCATAGAGTTCCAGTTTATCTTGAATAAATTTGTTAATGTATTCTCCGAGGAGTTTGATATACTTTGCTTTGTTGTATTCTTCATAGACGATGCATTCTCCATTTTCACAGGACATAATAATTACTAATTTTTTAACAGATATACCTGTTA
>VTLG01004614.1_pt1 | contig 17044 bp, 20 predicted proteins | sample 4694571 | NCBI WGS metagenome assembly VTLG01 (sample SAMN12604809, study PRJNA352737) | marine metagenome | biome: ENVO:00000447; feature: ENVO:00000209|ENVO:00000569|ENVO:01000036; material: ENVO:00002151; isolation source: viral sequences binned using virsorter ...
GGTGTCGGTGTTAATGAAACAAGCATCGGTCAGTTTGCAGGAATGAATGTTGTTATTGACTCTCAAGTTAATACAATTCAGCCTGGTACAACAGGTCATCAAAAAGAGTTCCGTTGTTACTTAATCAAGTCAGGAACAATTCTTGAAGGCGAGCAATCTCCATTAAGTATTGAATCAGATAGAAACATCTTATCTAAGCAAGATGTTTTGTCTGTTGATTACCATAGTGCTTATCACGTTATGGGAACTAAGTGGACAAATGCTGCTGACAACCCAACTAATGCTCTATTGGCTAACGATAACAATTGGGCAATTACATACGATGCCGACTTAATTCCTATAGTCGAACTAATCGTTAACTCCCCACTTGATACTGGTACTAATCCTTAGTATTGTTTAATTAGTGGTCAGAAACCTCATCAATTTTATTGGTGGGGTTTTTTCTTTACGCTACAATAAAACTAAATTACTTTATTAATCGTGGCAGCTACTATAAACGCAACTATAAAAGGAGAAAATGCTAATAGTTATGTCACATTGACAGAAGCTAATGATTATTTTGATACCTCCCCAGACTCTTCAACTTGGACAAATAAAACAGATGACCAAAAGAAAAGAGCATTAATATCAGCTACAAGATGGATTGAAACTTTAGTATTTTATGGAGATAGATGTGATGATGGACAGGCATTAAAGTTTCCAAGAAATAATTATCAGGTAGATGGAGTTGAGTTAAGTTGTACATTAATTCCTAATAATATTAAATATGCACAATATGAATTAGCTAGAGCATTGGCAAATGATACTGATGCTATTACTGGTACTACTGGTAAAGATGGTAATTTTGAAGAAGTAAAGTTAGGAGATATTCAAGTTAAATACAATACTGCAAGTCAGGGAACTGGATCTGTAAATAATATTCTTGACGTTTATCCGTGGCTACAAAGTTATCTTGGTGCATATATGCTAGGTGGAGCAGGTAGTTTTCAAATGAGGGTAGTTAGAGGATAATGGCAGGTCAACTAGATTCATTATTAAAAAATGTAGCTAAACAGATTGTTTCTGATTTAGGAGATTCTTTTGATTCTTCTATTGTTTATACAAAGAAAGCATCGGGAAGTTATAACACAGCTACAGGTGTATATTCTACAAGTGATACAACTTACAGTATCAAAGCTCCTGTTGAGTTTGTTCAATCTACTGAAGATGATGGTAGGGAAAGAAGAGAGGCAAAGGTTTATATAACACCTGATCTGATAGGAGATAATCAACCTGATTTTCAAGATGAAGTTACATTAACTTATGCTGGATCTACAAGAGTAGGTCAGATAGTTAATATAGATACAAGACAAGGTGGACAGACTTATCTGTTTACTTTATTAGTGAGGTTCTGATGGCTAGGAGTAAAGGTATTGAAAATATAACTGCTGATCTTAATGGTAATTTACAAAGTGATTTTAATACTTTTATTAGAGCAGCTTTATTTGATCTATCAAACCAATCAGCTACAAAATATAGTCCTGTTGATACTGGATTTTTTGCTTCTAGTTGGACAGCTAGTACTCAAAGACCCAGACCTAATGAGCCTAGAGAATCAGTTGCTCCGTGGAGTAATATAAAACCAAGAAGAAGAGGAGATCAAAGAAATCCTCAAGCAAAAGTAGAACCTAGATTTATTGATAATATTTCATATAATTTTAAACCTTTTTCTAAAGTATTCATTGGTAATAGATCACAATATGCAGCCAGAGCATTGGCTTCTCCAAATAGTGAAATACCTTTATATGTGCAAAACATTATTGGAAGAAAAATAAACGATATATTTACGGATAAAAAACCAAAAATTGGTGTTGCTACATTTGGTACTGGAGTAAGAGGAGATCAGCCGAAAATTAGATTTACAAAAGGTGTCGGTATATTTAAAGATGCTGATAAGGTATTTGTTGATTACACCGATTTATGACTTTAGTTAACACACGAGCAGCTTTTGAAAAAGCAGTAACAGATGCAGTTGCAGCAGTAGACGCTACTGTTGAAATGGTCTATGACAACATGGTTTATAAAACACCAGGAAAAACAAAAAAATATATTCTTATGTCTGTTGATTTTGCACAGGCTACAACGCAAACTCAAGGTGCATCACAGGATTTTTATTCTGGTGTTATTCAATGTAATATTTATGTTCCAAGAGGAAAAGGTAGTGCAACTTTATCTGCTTTAGGCGAGGCTGTTATTGATGGACTTACTTCTGTTAATGCTTCTGATTATACAGATACTTTTAGTTGTGATCCTAGAGTATTAGATGTTGTTGGTCCTGCTCCTATTGAATTAGATGACTCTTCACATTTCTTAGGCTTAATATCTTGTCAATTTACTGCCAATGCCTAGTATAGTGTTAATAGCTATACATTAACATGACTAGAGCAGTTGATCTTTTAAAAAACAAGTTTGGGGTTTCTCAACTTTATAAACATGATGTAATTAAAGATGATGAGATAATTTTTTCTGTTTATTGGAATCCATTAACTATCGCAGAACGAGAAGCAATACAAAAGAAAAGTAGTTCTGAAGATATGAATGACTATGCTTTGCAAATGATGATTGAGAAAGCTAAAGATAAAGATGGTGCAAGACTTTTTCAAGATGGAGACAAAGCATCTTTAAGGCGAGAAATTGAAGCATCAATTCTTGAAGAAATACAATTAGCTATGATTAATGCTGGTGCTGATAAGGAGGTTGAAGAGGCTAAAGCCGATTTGAAAAGCTAATAAAGATTGGAAATTTATATTTTCATTAGCAAAAGAATTACATAAAACTGTAGCTGAATTATGTGAGACTTTAACTATTGAAGAAATGATAGGTTGGGCTGCTTATGCAGAAATCGAACATGAAGAATATAAAAAACAACAAGAACAAGCACAGAAAACTAATGCTTTAAGAGGTAAAAGAAGGTAGTATAGAAGAAATGTTTTTATTTTTATAGCAAGTGGCTAATTATAATGTTGATATTGCTATTGCATTAAAAAATTCTAATAAGCTAACAAAACTGCGTAAAGAGTTAAAAGGAGCAACAGATAATATACGACAATTTAATAAAGAAGCAAGTAAACAAAATAAAGTTGCTGTATCAACATTTGGAAAACTTAATAAACAAATATCAAGAGCAAGATCATTATTAGATAAAGCAGCGATTGGTACAAGTAGTTTTACAAGAGCAGCGAAGGTTGCTGTAGCTGTAGAAAAAGAAATGAATTTACAGCTTAGACAAAAAGAAAAATTATTAGCAAAAATTAGGGCTGAATCGGTAACATCAGGTCAACAAACAGTAATAGATAGAACTGCTAGAGCAAGACAAGTTAAATCTGGTTTTGCAGGATTTAGTGCGAGGGCGAATCAAGTAACAGAATCAGCAAAAATTGAAGCGATAAAAAATAAAGCTAGAGATAAACATTTAAAAAATATTGATAATAAAGTTGCAAAAATAGCAACAATTCAAACACAACAACAAATATCAAGGATTCCTGGTGGAGATACTGGAGTTCGATTTGGTGTTCCAGGTGGGAAAATAGGACCAGCATTACCTAGAGGTTTTAGACTTAGACAACAGTTTGCACCTGGAGGTGCTTTTTTTAATAGCAAAGGAACAGCAGGTAGAATTTCAAGTGGATTACAAAGTGGTCTTATTGGTGGAGGTTTCCCTCTGTTATTCGGTCAAGGAGGTGCTGGAGCTATTGCAGGTGGTCTTGGTGGTGCTTTAGGAGGTGCTTTATCTCCTGGTTTTGGCTTTGCAGGTTCTATTGCTGCTACTGCAATAACTCAACAAATACAACAGACTCTTGAATTTAGAAAATCTATCAAAGAATTAAATAAAGAAATGGAACAGATGGGTATAAGTTCAAATATAAGTGGATCACAGGTAAGACAACTAGGTAAGTCTTTGGGTATTACAAAAGAAGAAGCAGTAAAAGCATTACAAGAGTTCAAACGATTTGGAAATGATGCAGTATTAATTGCTAAAAAGTTTGGTGGAGATTTTGGTAGATTTGATGCTCTTACACAAGCAAATACAGTTGAATCCGCTTTATCAGCTATAAGAAAAATTAATAAAGATCTGACATTGGAAGATGAATTAAGATTTATATTATCAGTTCAAAGAAAAGGTGTTGAAGCAACTATAAATGACATACTTACAGAAACTTTAGAAAAACAAAAAGAACTAGATACAGCAGGTTTTGGACAAGGAGTAGGTGGGCGAAAAAGACCAGCAGTATTACAAAGAGAACGAGATCAATTAAAAGAAATAAATACAGAAAATACTGAACTTATAGAAAAATTAACAAATATTAGAGATTTAAATAATGAAATAAGAATTGCAAGTGAAGAAAGTTCTTTTTCAATAGTAAAAGGTCTACAAGATGTAAATGCTGAAATAAGAAAATTAAATAGTGCACAGTTTCAAGTGGTTGAATTATCTAAAACACTTGGCTCTGCTTTTTCAGAATCATTTAAAGGAATAATAAAAGGAACAATGAGTGTTGGAGAAGCATTTAGAAATATGTTTATGCGTATAGCAGATCATTTCTTAGATATGGCTGCACAGATGATGGCTGCACAAATATCAAGAGGATTTATGGGATTATTTGCAAATGCTTTTGGTGGTGGTTTTAGTATTCTTGGAGGAGCTACAAATACTGCTTTAAGTACAACACAACAGGTCGCAAGAGATACAGCTTTATACAATAGTTTAGGCTCTGTAAATACATTTCCTGCTGGTTCTTTTGCTAATGGTGGTTATGCACAACGTAATAAATCTTATATAGTTGGAGAACGTGGTCCTGAATTATTTACTCCTGGAGCAAGCGGTGGTCAAGTAAGCCCTATGGGTTCTACAAACATCGTTGTAAATGTAGACGCTTCTGGTTCTTCTGTTGAAGGAGATGAAGAACAAGGTAGAGAACTTGGTCGTATGATTTCAGTTGCTATACAATCAGAATTAATTAAACAAAAACGACCAGGAGGTATGCTCGCATAATGGCTACGTTTCCTTCAATAAAACCTACATACGGACAGCAGAAAAGATCCGCACCAGCTACACGCACTATTCGTTTTGCTGATGGGTTTGAACATAGAATATTATTTGGATTAGCAGAACATCAAAATCCGAAAGTTTATAATTTTACTTTTAACGTATCAGAGACAGATGCAGATACTATAGAAACTTTTCTTGATGCTAGAGCTTTAGATAGTGATAGCTTTGATTTTACTGCACCTGGAGAAGCTGCTGCACAAAAGTTTGTTTGCGAAACTTGGAACAAATCTATACCTTACAACAATAGAGCTACAATACAGGCAACATTTAGAGAAGTATTTGAACCATGAGTACTGCTCCGATTATTACTGATCTACAAAAGATCAATCCTTCAGCAATAATTGAACTTTTTACCATTACAACTGAAGCTGCGATACATGGATCAACGGCTACTTATAGATTTCATGCTGGTACAAACAGAGTAGGAAATGGAGATATTATCTGGGCTGGTAATACTTATATAAAAATGCCAATAGAAGCAGAAGGTTTTGCTTTTCAAAAAGGACAATTACCTAGACCTACATTAACTATTAGTAATGCTCTTGGAACAATTACTGCTATTTTACTGAATGTAAATTCTGTAACTACTGGTAATGATTTAACAGGAGCTACAGTTACAAGAATTAGAACTTTAGCTAGATATTTAGATTCAATAAATTTTCCAGGAAATACTAATCCATTGGGAACACCAGATCCTACAGCAGAGTTTCCTCAAGAAATATATAAAATTGATAGAAAATCAGCAGAAAATAGGGAAATTGTACAGTTTGAATTAGCTGCTGTATTTGATCTTGCTGGTATTAGAGCACCAAAAAGACAATGTACTAGAACAGAGTTCCCTTCGATTGGTACGTTTATAGCATGAATTGGAAAGAAGAAGCACTTGTTCATGCAAAAGACCAAGATCCTAAAGAGTCTTGTGGTCTTTTATTAAATATTCGAGGAAAAGAAAGATACTATCCTTGTCGTAATCTTTCAATGACAGATCATCAATGTTTTATTATTGATCCAGAAGATTATGTAAAGGCAGATAATACTGGAGAGATAACAGCCGTAATTCATAGTCACCCTGTAACACCACCTACACCTAGTCAAGCAGATCAGATTAGTTGTGAACAAAGTAATCTTCCGTGGCATATTGTCAATCCAAAAACAGAGCAATGGGGATATTGTGAACCTTGTGGATATAAACCACCTTTATTGGGTAGGCAATGGGTTTGGGGTATAACAGATTGTTGGAGTTTAGTAAGAGATTGGTATAAAGAAGAAAAAAATATTGAATTAAAAGATTGGGATAGACCTACAACACCAGAAGAGTTTATATTGAATCCTTTGTTTGAAAGTTGTGCTTGGAGAACAGGTTTTAGAGAACTTAGACCAGATGAAAAACTTATGAATGGCGATGCTTTATTGATGTCTATTGGATCTGCTGGTTTAAATCATGTAGCTATTTTTTTAGATGGAGATGTTTTACATCATTTAACCGATAGACTATCTTGTAGAGAGCCTTATTCTCAATGGTTATTAAAATGCACAGGAGGGAGGTATCGTTATGTTGCGTAAATTAAAGTTATATGGCGAACTTGCTGAATTTATAGGGCATAAAGAATTTGAAATACAGGTTGATAGTCTTGCAAAGGCAGTAAGTTTTCTTGTTAATAATTTTCCGCAAATAGAAAAATATATGAATCCTCAATATTATCAAGTAAAAGTTGGTAATTATTCTGTTAATGAAGAGGAAATACACCACCCAATAGGACAGGAAGATATACATATTGTTCCTGTAATTGCTGGTGCTGGTAGCGGTACAGGAAAAATACTTTTAGGTGCAGCCTTAATAGCAGGAGCATTTCTTACGGGTGGAGCAAGTTTAACTTTTGCACAAGTTCCTTTGGCAAATGCTGGTGCGATAACGGGTATAGCTTTTTCGGGAACTATAGCTAAAGCTGCTGTATATCTTGGTGCTGCTTTGGTATTGCAAGGTGTTAGTGAAATGTTATTTCCTGTTCCAAAGCCTAAAGAATTTAATTCTGAACAAGATCCACAATTATCTTATAGTTTTTCTGGAACTCAAAATACATCAAGAGCAGGCACTCCTGTACCGATAGTTTACGGAGAGATAGTTACAGGATCAGTTGTTATAAGTGGTGCTATTGATACTCAGCAGGTACAAGCATGACAAAACCTAAGATAATTAGAGGATCAGGAGCACCTTCTCCTCCTACTCCACCCCAACCAACCAGAGCACCTGATACTTTACATAGTAGGCAGTTTGCTACTTTTCTTGATCTCATTTCTGAGGGAGAGATCGAAGGTTTTGCTTCTGCATCAAAAGAAGGTAGGACTCAAGGAACTGCTGCATATAATAATGCTGCATTAAAAGATGTTTTTTTAAATGATACTCCTGTTTTAAAATCAACTGCCGATTCAACTAATCCAGCTACAACTGATTTTAATTTTCAAGATGTAACATTTAATCCTAGATTTGGAACGTCAGGCCAAACAAAAGTTGAAGGTATTGAAAGTAGTTCTTCTGTAACGGGTGTAGGTATTACTGTTACTCAATCTTCTCCCGTAACAAGACAGATAACAAATTCAAATGTAGATGCGGTAAATGTAACTATAACCTTTCCACAATTACAAAGAGCAACAGATCAGGGAGATTTATTAGGTTCTTCTGTTCAATTAAAAATAGCGGTTCAATATAATTCTGGTGGTTTTACTGATGTTATTGATGATACTGTCACAGGTAGAACTGCTGATGCGTACCAAAGGGACTACAGAGTAAACCTTACGGGTGCTTTTCCTGTTGATATAAGAGTTACAAGAGTGACAGCAGATAGTACGGATTCTAGTCTTATAGATGCCTTTACATGGACAAGTTTTGGAGAAATTATTGATGATGCTTCAACTTATGCCAACAGTGCTTATGCTTCACTTCGATTGGACTCTATGCAGTTTCAATCAATACCAACAAGAAAGTATCGTATCAGAGGAATAAAAGTTAGGATTCCTGGTGCTGGTGCTAGTGGATCTGGTACTCCAACTGTTGATAGTACAACTGGTCGTATTATTTATCCTGATGGATATATTTTCAATGGTGTTATGGGTGCTGCTCAATGGTGTTCATGTCCTGCAATGGTGTTACTTGATCTTCTTACAGATACTAGATATGGGTTTGGTAATCACATAACTGATAGTTCTCTTGATCTTTTTTCTTTTGTTACTGCCAGTAAGTTTGCAAATACTTTGGTATCAGATGGTTTTGGAGGACAGGAAGCTAGATTTAGTTGTAACGTAAATATTCAATCATCTAGTGAAGCATTTGATCTTATAAATGAACTAGCAGGAGTTATGAGATGTATGCCGATATGGGCTGCTGGTAGTATTCAACTCGCACAAGATAGTCCAAAAGATGCAAGTTATTTATTTAATCTTGCTAATGTAACTTCAGAAGGATTTAGTTATTCGGGAAGTGGATTAAAAACAAGAAATACTGTAATTTCTGTCTCTTATTTTAATATGGATAGTAGAGAGATAGATTATGAGGTTTATGAAGATACTGCTTCGATAGCTAAGTTTGGAGTAATTATTAAGCAAGTAAAAGGATTTGCGTGTACATCAAGAGGACAGGCTAGAAGATTAGCAAAAGCTATTTTATTTGCTGAACAAAACGAAAGTGAAGTTGTGGCATTTGCAACTTCTATAGATTCTGGTGTTGTTGTAAGACCTGGTGCTGTTATTGATATTGCTGATCCTGTTCGTTCTGGTGTTCGCAGAGGTGGAAGAGTTACTGCTGCAACAACGACCCAAATAACTGTAGATGATACTGCTGCGACAGATTTACCAACAACAAATAATCCAACATTAAGTGTAGTTTTACCAAATGGAACAGTAGAAACAAAAACTGTTCAATCTATATCTGGTGCAGTAATTACAGTTGCTTCCGCTTATTCTGATACTCCAAATGTAAATACTGTTTGGCTTTTACAGAATGATACAGTTCAAGCTCAGAAGTTTAGAGTAATAACAGTAGAGGAATCTGATGGTATAAATTATGCGATTACTGCTTTATCTTATGTAAATGCTAAATATGCCTTTATTGAAGATGGTGCAAGTTTACCTGCAAGAACAGTATCTATATTAAATCTTCCCAAAGATCCTCCATCTGCACTACAGGCTGAAGAAAAGATTGTTGTTATTAACAACCAAGCTGTATCTAAATTAATTGTTAGTTGGCAACCTATTGTCGGTGTTACGCAGTATCAGGTTAATTATAGGTTTAATAATGGAAACTTTGTATCACAGACAGTATCTTCTCCTGATTTTGAGATATTTAATAGTGATGTTGGAACGTATGAATTTCAAGTATTTAGTTACAACGCTGCATTACAGACAAGTGCTACTTCTGCTGATCTTACTTTTGTTGCACAAGGCAAGACTGCTTTACCAGGAAATGTTACTGGACTGACAGCAGAACCTATTAGTGAAAAGTTAGTAAGATTACGTTGGAATTTATCTACTGATGTTGATGTAATTCATGGTGGTCGTGTTTATGTAAGACACTCTACTCTGACAGATGGTAGCGGAACTTTTCAAAACAGTACTGATTTAATTCAAGCATTAGCTGGTAATACCACAACTGCGGAAGTACCTTATTTAGAAGGAGAATATATTTTAAAATTTAGAGATGATGGAGACAGATTTAGTGCTGGAGAAACAAGTGTAATTATTGATTTACCTGATAATTTAGCTCCTTTAATTGCTTTAACAAGAAGAGAAGATCAAGATAGTCCAAAATTTCAAGGAACTAAAACTAATGTTTCCTTCGATGCGACTACAAATAGTTTAAATTTATCTGGTACTGGTTTATTTGATGCAATAACTGATTTTGATTTAGTTGGTTCTATTGATGACTTTGGAGGTATTTCTTCATCAGGTACTTACGAATTTGGTGGAGCAGCAGCAAGTTCTTTCTTGGATCTAGGTGCTGTATTTAGTGTAGATTTCAAACGACATTTTCTTACTGAAGCATTTTTCCCTTCTGATCTGTTTGATTCCAGAGGTTTAATTGATAGTATTACAGATTTTGATGGTACAGAAGCTCTTGATGTAAACGCTGAAATGCAAGTTGCAGTTACACAGGACAATCCCAGTTCTGGATCTCCAACTTATACTGCATTTCAAACTTTTGCTAATGGAACATATAAAGGAAGAGGTTTTAAATTTAAGGTAAATCTTACAAGTAATGACACAGCACAGGATATAAAAGTTTCTCAGCTAGGTTATACAGCATCTTTACAGAGAAGGACAGAACAAGGTAATCTAACAGCAAGCGGAGCAGGAGCTAAAGCTATTACCTTTACCCACCCGTTTTTTGTTGGTACATCTTCTATTTTGGGAGCAAATACTAATTTACCCTCGATTGGTATTAATGCACAGAATATGGCATCAGGAGATTACTTTGAAGTGTCTAGTGTATCTGGAACGGGGTTTACTGTTCACTTTAAAAACTCATCAAATGCTTCGATTGATAGAAATTTCACTTATCAGGCTGTCGGATTTGGTAAAGGAGGGTAGAATAAACTTAATGTTGATTATCTAAATGGCTCAACACGATTATGTTATAGATAATGGCACGGGTGCTGCTGTTAGAGCAGACATTAATAATGTCTTGCAAGCTCTAGCATCTAACAACAGTAACTCTGGTGCATTAACAACTAACTTTGCGTTCCAATGGCACGTTGATACATCTGATGGACTTTTAAAAATAAGAAACGCAGCGAATAATGGATATGTAACTGTAGGAACAGCAGCTAGTACTAACTTAGGATTAATGCCTCAAGCTGGGGGTACTTTTACAGGAAAAATAACGCATAACTATACATCTAGCTTGACTATACCATCTGGTACAACGGCTCAGAGAGATGGTAGCCCTGCTGTTGGTATGTTTAGGCATAATTCAACTCTTAATCAGTTTGAAGGCTATAATAATGGTGCTTGGGGTGCTATTGGTGGCGGTGCTGGAGCTACAGGAGGAGGAACAGATGAAGTATTCTTTGAATCGGATCAAACTGCAACAACTTCTTACACTTTATCTTCTGGAAAAAATGCACATACTGTAAGTCCTACAATAAATAACGGAGTCTCAATTACTGTGCCATCTGGTGCAATATTAGTTATCTTATAGTTATGCCAGTAACAATCAACGGATCAGGAACAATAACAGGAATCTCAGTAGGAGGTTTGCCTGATGGAATTGTCGATACTGACACATTAGCTAATAATGCTGTTACGAGTGCTAAGTCTACTATTGTAGGCGGTAAAGTTTTGCAAATGCTAAATTATTATCAATCAACCTCTCCTACAACAACATCAAATAGTTATTCTGATACTGGTTTAACTGTAAATATTACACCTTCTGCAACAACAAGTAAAATACATATAACTGGAAATGTTTTACTTGGGCAAAATTGTGTAAATTATGGAGAAGAGACAGGACTAAAACTGTTGAGAGATTCTACAGAACTTTGGAGCAGGGGTGATTTTTTTAGAATATTTGAAAATGGTCAACAAGTTACTCGACATTATGCTGGTCAGATAATTCAACATTTAGATAGCCCTAACACTACAAGCCAAATTACTTATAAAGTACAATGGAAAACGCAAAATGGAGGAACAGTATATATGAATTCTGGTTCTAATATAACAGTTATGGAGATAGCAGCGTAATGTCCAAGATTTCACTCAAACACTCAGGCGGTAATGTTGTTTCACTCAACTCACCAACTTCCGCACCAACCTCCGCAGACGTAGCATTTAAACTACCAAATGCTGACGGCACATCTGGACAGGCCATTGTTACAGATGCTTCGGGAAATTTATCATTTGCTGGTACAGGTAAAATTCTTCAAGTTGTAGCAACTAATGTCACAGCTACAAGCTCATTTTCAATGAGTAGTCATAGTACATTATATGATACTCCTTTGACAGTAAATATTACATCAGTTGGAGCTAATTCAAAATTTGTAATATCGGGTGCAATCTCTGGAGAAGGTTCACAACCTGACCATGATTATGGTTTCGTAATTAGGAGAACAATAGGAGGTTCTGGCACTTCAATTGCAATCGGTGACGCTGGTGGAGGTAATCAAGTATCTATTACAAGAATGATGAGTGTTGGTTATAATGCAAATGATCAATCTTCAACTGCCAGTTCTTCACATATTGCACCTTATTTAGATTCCCCATCACAATCTGCTGGAACGACTATAACTTATTCTTTTAGTGCTATAGAACATGGTGGTAATAATAGTACAACTTTCTACATTAATAGATGTGTAGACGATCAAAATGCTACAGGATATGAAAGACCAGTAAGCTATATAACAGTAATGGAGGTAGCAGCATAGTGGCTATCTTCTATAATTAAGGAAAAACTATTATGGCCTTAGATCACGAAGCTATTTACAAAGCATACGCTGGAACAGTTGTCAGCATTAACGATAGCACTGGTGCGTTTGATAAAGATGGTAACTCTGTAACTCTTGAGCAAAGCAAGATAGATACTGCAAGAACTGAACTAAATACTGCTGCTGCTGCAACTAAATATCAAACTGATAGAACTATTAATGGTTCTACAACTTACGATACAATCGGAAATCAACTTGATATGTTGTACAAAGATATGGTTGCAGGAAAATTAGATACCACTGGAACGTGGGCTACTCATATAAAAGCTGTAAAAGACGCTAATCCCAAGCCATGAGTACACTAAAAGTCACTAATGTTGCACACGAAACAAGCACTTTAAACACGCTAGTTTTTGATAATGGTGGTGGTTCTGGTAACGGAAGAGTTACTACAAAAGGAACTATCGGAGAAATATCTGCTGTCTCATACGCATCTACAATCACATTAGATTTTAGAACTGCTAATAATTTTTCCACAACTCTTACGGGTAATGTTACCTTTGCCAACCCTTCTAATATATCTGCTGGACAAAGTGGTGTTTTGTTTATAACTCAAGATGGTACAGGAAGTAGAACCGCAGCATTTGGATCGTATTGGGATTTTAGCGATGGCACAGCACCTACATTATCAACAGGTGCAAACCAGGTAGATGTTATTGCTTGGATCGCACGAACCAATACAAATATAGCTGCACAGTTTATTGGAAACTTTAGCTAATGAGCAGTCTTGGCAGTCCTAATCCTTTCTTCATAGCAGGGAAGAAAGCATACGAAGTAGAACGTAGTTTAAGATTTAATGATGATGATGGTGCTTCTTTAACTAGAACACAAAGCACTTCTCCAACAAATTCCAAAAAAGGAACCTTATCTTTTTGGGTAAAAAGAGGAAATCTTGGAAATTCGCAACATTTTTATAATGTTTATGCAGATAATAATAATAGAGGAATCATATATTTTAGATCTGATGTTAACGCCTTACAAATAGGTAATCAAAGTGGTGGAAGTTTTTATTCTATTATTAGACTTAATCGCTTATTTCGTGATAGTTCTGCTTGGTATCACATTGTTATTGGATTTGATACGACACAAGGAACTGCTGCTGACAGAATAAAAGTTTATGTAAATGGCAGTCAAGAAACTTCTTTTCATACATCAAACTATCCTTCACAAAATGATGACATTGTATTTTTTAATCGAGCTAATGTAAAAATTGGAGCTGCACATGACAACCAAGCAAATGAATATTTTGATGGTTATGCCACAGAATTTAATTATATAGATGGATTTCAATACGACCCATCATATTTTGGAGAAACAGACCCGATAACAGGTCAATGGAATCCTAAAAAATATACAGGAAGTTATGGAACAAATGGATTTTATTTAAATTTTTCAACTGATACTCTTGGAACAGATGGTAGTGGTAATGGAAATAACTTTACACCAAATAATTTTTCTGTTGTAGCTGGTGCTGGTAATGATGCTGTGTCAGATAGTCCTACTAATAATTTTGCTACCTTAAATCCATTATTTATGAATGGTAATGAAACTGCTGGAACATTTAGTGAAGGAAATTTAAAACTTGTAACTACTGGTTATGAATATGGAACAGCATTAGCAACTTTTAGTATTCGATATGGAAAATATTATTGGGAAGTTAAACAATTAGGCGGTTCTATTGGTATTCATGGAATTGTTAGGGGTTCAAACCCAGATCGTGATGTTTATGTAAGTTATGATCCCGATGGGAATTTGTTTGGTTTTGGGTATCAAAATAATGGAAGTATTAAAGGTACTGCTGGAACAGGCACTACAACAAATGCTAATTTAGCTACAGGTTTAGCTACCTATACTACAAATGATATTATAGGATTTGCTTCTGATATTTCAAACGGAACTTTAGCTATATATAAAAATAATACTTTAATCTATACAATTACTGGAATTAATGATGATGATTGGATTCCAGCGATTTCTGGATATACAAGTGATGGATCTTATAGTATAAATTTTGGACAACAAGCATTTAGTTATACACCGCCAACAGGCTATAAAAAATTAAATTCAGCAAACTTACCTGACCCAACAATACTGCTACCTAATCAGCATTTTAATACTGTTCTTTATTCTGGTGATGGTAATTCAACAAAATCAATTACAGGAGTTGGATTTAAACCTGATTGGTTATGGCTAAAAGGTCGAAACACAAGTTATAGTCACTTGCTTTATAACGCTGTGGTTGGTGCTGGAGTAGAAAAAGGATTAAATAGTAATGAAAATCGAGCCGAAGGGTCTGTTGTAGGAGATAATTCAACGTTCGGATATTTAAATTCGTTTGACTCTGATGGGTTCTCAGTTACAAAAGGGAGTGATTCAACTTCTTATACAAATGGTGGAAGTAGTAATTATGTTGCATGGAATTGGAACGCTGGTGACACAGATGGCAAAACTTATACAGTAACAGTTGTTGATAGTGGTGGAAATAAATTTAGATTTGATGGTTTTGCTACAAATGCTGTAACACTTGATCTTGCAGAGGGTGGTACTTATATATTTAACTACCCATCAGGACACCCTTTTAGATTTTCTACAACATCAGATGGTACTCATGGCGGTGGGTCTGAATATACAACAGGGGTTACACATAATTCGTCAACACAGGTAACGATAGTTGTAGCTGCTTCTGCTCCTACTCTTTATTATTATTGTTCTTCTCATAGTGGAATGGGAGGACAGGTTAATACAAACTCAACTCTTGGATCAAGTAATTTTGATGGGACAATTCAATCAACTGTAAAAGTAAATGCCTCGGCAGGGTTTTCTATTGTTTCCTTTACAGGTAATGCTACCTCTGGAGCTACTGTAGGTCATGGGTTAGGAGTAGCACCAAGATCGTTTATCTTAAAGGAAAGAGGAAACACTAACAACTGGCCTGTTTATCATGCAGAGATAGGAAATACAAAGGTATTATACCTTGATTTAAATAATGATTCAGGAGGAGCTTTTACTGGTGCATGGAATAATACATCACCTACATCTAATGTTTTTTACTTGGGAAATAGTAATGAAACAAACAGATCAAGCGGTAATTTTATCGTTTACTGTTTTAGCGAAGTAGCAGGGTTTAGCAAGTTTGGTACGTTTACAGGAAATGGAAATGCAGATGGAACATTTGTTTATACAGGATTTAAACCAGCTATGTTAATTATGAAAGCATCATCTGGAACTTCAAATTGGACTATTTTAGATAATAAAAGAGATCCTCATAATGTAACAACAAATAGATTACAACCAAATTTAAGTAATGCAGAAGATACACCTGTTCCTGTAGATTTTCTTTCTAATGGTTTTAAACACAGAAGTACAAATCTTAATAGTTCTGGAGATACACACATCTACATGGCATTTGCAGAATCACCTTTCAAATATGCAAGAGCAAGGTAATATATAGATATGGCATTTTTATTAGACGGAAAACCTTTAGCAGTTGATGTTCCCTTTACTTATGGGGATATACATTACCCTGCTAATTGGTTAAGACTATCAACAGCAGACGAAAAAGCTGCTATAGGAATTACTGAGGTAGCTGACGATCCAGTATATGATGGTCGTTTTTATAATGGCGATGGATCTGCAAAAACTCTTACAGATACAAATGAAGTTGATGAGAATGGCGATCCAGTATTAGATGAAAATGGAGATCAGGTTGTTACTTTAGGTGTTAAATCAAGTTTAAAAGCACAAGAAAAAGCTACTGCTGGTTCTTTATTAGCTAAATATGATTGGTACGTTATCAGAAAAGCAGAAACATCAAAAGCGATTCCAACTACAATAAAAACTTACAGAACTGCCGTTAGGACTGCTTGTTTGACCAGAGAAACAGAGATTGATAACTGTGCAGATACCGCAGCTTTAGTTACACTTTATGGAACCACAGAAAAAGATGGAGTTTATACACCAAACATGACACAATATCCTTGTCATTAAGCCCATCGTGACGTAAAGAGGAGATAAGGCTACAATTAGTAGTAATACTGCTATGCTCATTACAGACATAGCTTTGATAACTGCAAATTTTATCATGTTTCAAAAAATTGCTAATGTTTTGAGTATTGTCTCATTTGTAATGGTAACTTCTGTTATTGGTGGAGGGTACTTTGGTTACAAGTATGTAACTTCAGAACAATTCCAAAACAAAATGATGAATAAAGTTCTTGGAGAAGTAAGTGGCATGATGCCTAAAGTATTAGATAACGCATTACCAGATATGACAGGAGAATCTATACTTACAAAACCAACTATTTCGCCTACAACTTTACAAAAGGTAGGAATTTGATGGGAGCTTTAACACCACCTAGCAGACTTTCCTGCTGGAATTACAAAATAGCCTGTGTAGATCGTGTAATAGATGGCGATACCATAGATATTACAATCAATCTTGGCTTTGACTTGTCAATAAAACAACGAGTAAGAGTGGCAGGAG
>VTLG01005399.1_pt1 | contig 17044 bp, 16 predicted proteins | sample 4694571 | NCBI WGS metagenome assembly VTLG01 (sample SAMN12604809, study PRJNA352737) | marine metagenome | biome: ENVO:00000447; feature: ENVO:00000209|ENVO:00000569|ENVO:01000036; material: ENVO:00002151; isolation source: viral sequences binned using virsorter ...
ACCTCTGTAAATCTTGTTTTGTGTTTGAACCTATTGTCCATTATATTCTGTGCATGTAACAGGTGACCAGGAAAACATACGGCACAATTAAACTTAGACATGATACAGAGTTCTGGTTTAAACCTTTCCTCAGTCTGCCAAGGTTCCTCATGTTCAAGCCCTCTATAAAATTTAAAATCCTTATCAACTTGAGAGTATAATACTGTACCTGCTGAATCACCCACATCTGGGTTAAGATAAAGACAGAAGTTTAACTGATTATCAGTATGAGGACAGAAGAAATATTCATGTCCTGGATGATCCTCAAGTAATCTAAATTGATTATACATCGATTGAGGGGGAAATATATCAGGAGCTTTAACTTGATATAGTCTAATTATCTCCTGAAATAAGATTGCTCTACCATCATCCCATGAGTTATTAGCATAGTGCTGTCCATCATAAAATGATTTACCATTATGAGACTTAGGTGTTGATTCTTTATGAGACTTGATAGGAATACTTTTAAGATATTCATACACCTTATAAGGATGCTCGTACACATTCTCAATGAATAGTATAGCACTATTCTTATAGGGAGTAATAGAAACCTTCCATTCCTTATTGAAATAAAAGTCTTCATTACAAAAGAACATCAGTTAACCATACAATGCTACGTTGTGTACCTTACGAGGTGGTGTATACTTAACCACTCTAGGTTTAGTAGCAGCAGTATATATTTTTAATAATGTTTCTGACTTCATGTTACAGAATAGAATGTATATTTAAGGAAGAGTTCTTCACCCTTCTTAATTTGTTTAATAGTTCTCATATGATATATTCTACCCCACTCCATCTCTTCAAGATCTTTAGTGCAGTTAGGGTCATCACTATGATTAACGAAACCACCAATAGGTGTTCTCATAATCTCTTCATCCACAACTACATGAGATATACCAAGATAAACATCATCAGGTATATCCTCCAAAGCAAATAAGCCCTGTCCAGCGACAGAGCTATCCTTTACGTGTAAACAATTTGGTAACGCCTTATACATGATAAAATGGTTAGTTTACTCTCTAATTGATCTACGATATACTTTAGTTAAATGTTGTTCGAGCTTAACATCATCAATACCAGCACGACCTGCTAGTTTAACTGATGATACTGGATCTACTTCCCACATAGCGTGGAGTAAATATCTTATCTCACATGTAGTGAGTTCTACTAATGTAGATACTTTCTCATGCTTATCAAAAGTCATGGAAATAGGTTGTTGGTCTTCATGCGTGAAATAGTCGCCACTCATAGAGTTTCCTCCAATTCAACAGGTATAGGGGGTTCAAATGAATCTGATAACAATAGTGTTTCAAATTCGCTCCTAGAGACTGCTTCACCAGTAGGTGTATCTCTAACATACTCATCATAAGATAGATCCATCTCAGCGTTATCTAACGCCTTTAGGATACCTTCTACGTCTGAATTATGTTCGCTTATAATTCTTTGTAGAAGATAAAAATCATCATGGGTGAGTTTAACATTAATCTCATCCATATCAATAGCGTGAAGGTATCAATTCTATGTACTCAGACGGATCAATGAGTGGTCTAGGATTAGTCATCCCTTCAACATACTCAATTAACTGATCACGTATTTGTATCACATCTTCAAAACATTCTTGATTATATGCACATGACCTAAGATGATTATCAGGTTTGTGTAAAGACTCAAGAAGTATACCCTTAGCAAGATCCCACCTCTCAAATGGTGTGGGTGAATGCTCAAGAGAATTCTGATCCTTCATGCTCCTCCCTTTTTTGTTATTTAGAAATTGATTGTCTCAATTTTAAGACACAACCGCTACAATACGTGAATCTTTTATGATGTCTTTAGATTGTAGTAATGATTGGTTACTCGTACTCAAAGTAGATACCATGAATAGCATTGAATGATTCAATACTGAGATGCTCAGGATCATGAACCTCTGGTTCACCAGTCACTAAAAACTCAGCATCAAAATATTCAGCACTCACTCCATAACTATCACATGTTTCTAAGTACTGTTCTGCATGGGTATCATTCATACCACATACATTAAAGCAATAGCTTAGATCTAATAGTGTTTGATCAATTGTTGAAATCATTGTGAATTCCTTCAGCGAGATCGGCTAATGCACCGAGTTTTTTTACAACTGTACGAGTGTTTACCCCATACGAGGCTGCTGAGTGGGCAATCTTAGGATCTCGAACCGACATGAGGATATCGAGTAAGAAGTCCAACTCAGCAGCAGTGAGTTTACTCTTTAAACTAGTTTGCTCCATAGTCTACAATGTACTGTTCAATAGCTGCTAATAGCTCATCACCATTAACTGCTGCTTCTAGTTGATCGAAGATACTCATAGGGTTGTTCCCTTAACGACCTACTTACTATACATCAGAATCTGACCCTCGCAAGGGGGTGTGTGCCAGTTTGTTGAAGTGCACACACTTAGAACCGTCTCCAATGATCAAAGTGTATCATACCTGTATCAAAATCAGTGAGATCTGGGTTCAATACCAGTTTCACATCACCAGCAACTGACCTAATATATGTACCTGACCCTGAATCACCCTTAAAATAGTGATTTAGATTTGATGGGAAGACCACTAGATCACCTGCTGCAACTGAAATGGTGTAATTATTGGACGTTATGAAGTTTTGACTGCTTATTAATGTCTTCTCTTCACTCTTGGGATCCATCATACCCTCAGTATAGCAGTTTGGGTTGCATGGAGTATAGAATGATAGTGTTGCTTCAGGTGGTACATGTACATAGTATACGAATGATAGATCAGAACATGCATGAGTATGCATGGTCATACTATCCTTAGCATTCACAATTGTGAACCATGCTTTCATTATATGTGGTGATAGTCTATCAGTTCTAATACCAGCACCATCAAGACACTCAATTATTTGACTAGAGATAACAAAGAAGAAATCATTAAGATCTTCCTCATGATGCAACAAGCATTTATCTCTGGTCTCACCTGTAATAGTATTATCACCAGGTAAATCTGGATCGAATTGAAACTCAGTCTTACTGTGTAACAAATCATTCCAGTTACCATCTATGCTACACTGGTAAATAGCAGTAGGAAACAATGGATGTATTTGATTATTAATCATGACAGTTGAATCGTATAGTAGTTATCTCGCTAATGCTAAGGATCTGCAAGTAGAAGCTAAGAACATATTAGCAGTTGATCCAGAGCAGAAGCTTACATGGTGGTATGATTTCAATAGAGCTCCAGAGAATATAATAGAGAACTTCATATTCAAATCAGCAAGACAGCATAACCTATTTCATAGTTATGTTGGTGCTGAGTGGTGGATAAGAGAACACACATCCATAGAGAGTGATTGGAGATTCCATACAGATGTTGATGTCGATAGACTTGAAAGAGATCACGAAGTACATGCTGCACCATTCTCTACTGTAACATACTTATGTGATAGTGGTCAACCAACTGTATTGGTAGACCATTATAATGACTGGACTAACACAAAAGGAAATATTACTGGTGATAATAATTGGACCTTCTGGTCTGCACCTAAGTTAGGTAAGCACATCAATTGGTCTATACCATACTATCATGGAGTACCAGCAAACTTTGGATCTTTAATAGATGAGACTAGAATTACACTAATGTATAATATATGGAGATGGAAACCACTTGAGCCTGCGTGTGTAGAATATAATCTACCATATGAAATATCACAAGGTGAAGCTTACCTAACCACAAAAAAAGATACTGAATTACCTTGGCTAGAACCACACGGTTATTTCAACTGTGAACTAGAAGGTTATCCAATATCTATGCAATATCATGGTTACTATCAACAACACAAGAGTTGGATGGTAACTCAATTAGCACCAGATCATATTGATACTATTCCACGTTTTCCCACGCAAGAGCACCAGACTCATTAAAGATACAAGCATAAACATAATGATCTGCATCAGGACATAGACTAGCCTTAGGAAACCAGTCCTCTGCATCTGACTGTGCTGTAGTTATACTACTATATCTTAGAGTACCATAAGTACTATTCTTAAACTCTGATAACAGTGGATCAGACATGAATCCTTCATACCATGTCCACACAGTATTAATCTTGGCTGTATCACCTGCAGCTTCTAATAGTCTTATCTTTGAAGCATCATACCATAATACTGGTAATCCTAATGCTTTAGAATAATCGCTGAGTGTGTTTTGTAGTGCTTTATAGTCCATAGGAGTTATGTTAATCATCATAAGTTGATGAGTACTGTCTTATTAATTTATATCTTATCTGGTTAAAGTATGTAGTAGGTTCAATATCATGTGTCCACTTATTCTTATCAATAGAAGTGATTGCATAGAATTGTAGATCCTGATAATCATATAATAACTCACGAATGAATACATCTTGTATTAGAGTTTGTAACCACGTAACACATACTCTTCTTTCTCCTTTAGTCACAGGTGTTACCTTGTGCCATAAGTTTGGATCAAATAATATACATTCACCTTTGTTAAGTCTATAACTATATGTTTCAGATCCAAATCTAACCTGAAGATCACCACCTTCATATTCATCAGGACTATTGATTGCTGTTATCATCACATAATCTGATCTTAGATTCCTATTCATAATAGGTAGATCATTATGGAAATCATAGTGACCTCCATCACTCTCAGTATACTTAACAAACATTGGTCCTGTTGTTCTCTTCACACAAAGAGCTGATACAAAAGGAGAGTTCCATAAATTGTCTTCCCACAACTCAATAGCACTATCATCATCCTTTAATTGTTGAGTTCTCTTTATTTCTCTGTTATTAGTACCAGTATTACTACCGTCTATAAACTCACCTTGATCAAAATATTCTTGAAATTTATCACAAACGGCTGGATCCAGCCACATCATTTTACGAATCATATTTACATACCTGCAGCAGCTTTAGCTTCATCTAGTTTTTTCTGATCTTCTTCTATCTGAGCAATTAATATCTCAACAGGATCAGTCAAGTGTGATGAAGATGGTACATTATAATGTGGTGCAGGTCTTGAGAACTTCAACGCCAAATTAACATACTCATGCATAATATAATCCATAGAATCCATATCAGCAGTGGTACTTGATGCATCTGGTGGGAACTGAATGTACTGTTCATCAGTTGCTAGATACCCAACACCAGCATTATGAGGTAAGAAATGCTTCTTGTAGATAGCTGGATCAATAGGAATACTAATCTTAGCTAGCACATGTATACCACTCTCAAATGCATCAGGCAATTCTCTAACCTTTGCTCTATAAGTTTTCCACTGTACTTTCTCTTCAGCAGTAACAGGTGCATCTTCAAGCATTGTCCAATCAGTTGTATGTAAGAAGAAATCTCTCCATGCTTTTATTCTTGTTAAGCTTAACCCACTCTCTCTTTCAATTATTCTATCAAACTTCTTGTCTATATCATCTATCTGTACTGATAGTATAGCATCAAATGCTTCTTTTATCTTATCAACAAAATCCTTTGCTGTTGTTAAGTTTGGTTCATCAAATATATAATCCTTCCAGAAATACTCACCAGTAGTATGATTACGAACAAACTTACTCTTATTACAAGTATATGATTCAGGATTATCAAAGTACTTAAATGTCTGCAATCTATCCTTATCAGTACTCCATAAAGGATCTAAGATAGGAGCAATGTAAGTAGTCCAATCAGTATCTGATATTGTTTTGGTTGTAGTACCACGAGTTATCACTCGATTAGTACCACTAATAATTAATGAGTTATTATTGAGCGTAGACATTTTTATTATACGGGTTGTTGATAGAACCAGCCTGTTACAATATATTTAGTTCCTTTGAGAACCAAATTACCTCTATGAGTGTGTGTATAACCAGCAGGCCATATCACTACTGTTCCTGTAGTAGGTTTAATCCTTCTCTTTTGATAGAAGAACTCAGTTTCACCACCTTCAAAATCTTCATTGAGATATATCATCCATGTAGCAGTTCTGTTTGCTTCATTATATGATCCATCCTCATGATGGAATACATGGTAACCACCTCCCTCTGGAGTCTGTTGCATCTTAACATGCCAAGACGTTAAAGGAACTGACCCTAGTGAATCATATACTGTACAATAATGGTTTAATGTAGATTGTAAATATTGATTAACTTGAGCTGAAAGAGTACCACTTAAACAGTCTAACATACATCCAATATCATTACGACCTAATGTTCTTGTCTTGAACTGACTGTTACCAGGCATAGCATGTTGTTCACCTGAATATGGATCAGTAAGAGGCATGTCTCTCTCATGATTAGTGATGAGTGCTTGCTGTTGCCAAGTGTGGAAGAAATTAATAAGATCGTTACAAAAAGCAGGGGGAACAAAGTTCTCCCATACTCCTATGAAATCATCAAACTCGCCTCTCTCACCCATTAAGTTCATGGGTACTATAGGTGTAACCATCTCAACGTAGTTCGATGCACCAGATGATGTAATTGCCATAATTTAATTTACCAAGCTTTAATAAGATATTTTACTCTAAAGTATTTTAACACAAGTGGGATAGGTGTGCGAGGAACAATACCAGCAGATACTGTTATTTGTTCAGCACCAGTCATTGTAAGTGTACCATCATTTACAGTCATTGCAGCCGCAGATGGTGTAACCGACAAAGTTTTATCAATGAAGAATGATACTGCTTGACCATTTTCATTGTTTACATTCTCATTCATCTTATTTTTACCATAAGGATTAGAGTATGCATCACTAGTACCTGGATCAGTACCATCTACAGGAGTTTGATCAGCAGTATTAGTTGCAGGATATGACCTCCCAGGTCCCCACATGATTCGTACTCCACCAACTCCTCCATTACCTGCGGTAGCTTGAGGGTCGGTACTAACAGGAGTATTAGAACACGAACCTCCTCCTCCACCAACAGCACCACCATCTCCACCATCACATTGTGTATATGGTGACGTGGATCCAGTAGCATCTTGTGAGGTTGCGAACACAGTTCCAAGTCCACCACTAGCACTACTTAACTGCCATGCTATACCACCTGGATTAGCATTGATACCTCCTGTTGTGGTTCCAGTATTTGTTAGATTCCATCCAAATTTATATGTACCAGCAGCAACAGTACCAAGATCAATATTAGTATCAGCAGTACCATCAGTTATTGGACTAGTATTTTTCTGTACTCCATCCCAAAAAACATCAGCAGTATCATCAGCCTGAACCCTTATCCATACCTGTGTCGTTGCAGTAAGAGTAACTAAACGCTGTCCAAATGTTAACTGATTTAGATATGGATCTGGATTAGTTGGATCTATAACTCTAGTCTTACAAATACCATACTGTTGCATAAATGTAGACCACATAGCAGTTGTATTTGTTGTTGGGTGAGTTATCATCCAGTTATTATTATTCTGTTCGGGTGCAGTTGTACTTTCACCAGAAGCACCACCAGAACCTCCCAAACCACCAGTCATAGATCCACCTGGAGTCTCTTGGTTAGCTGGATTACCTCTTGTACCATTAGCTCCTTGTCCTTCTAATCCTACTCCACCACCACCAGCTCCAGCAATAGTCAAGTAAGTATGTGATCCAGCACCACCTCCACCTCCATCTCCATCACCAGAAACAATAGGTCCAACAGCACCATGAGTATTACCTCCACCACCATCACCTGAATATCCACCTGCACCACCGCCTCCACCAAATGTAGTAGACCATCCTCCATTACCACCACCATCTCCAACAAAATCACCACCATCCCTAGATGTTTGTGACCCTGATGTCGAACCTCCACCACCACCTTTAACAGTAGTAGCAGATATGAAATAACTATCTTGACCTTCGGGCCAAATTGTTGGGTATGGATCATCTGTACCAGTACCACCAGCACCTACGACTATTGTATAACTAGATCCTGGTGACACTGTGATATTATTCTTATACCCTAGGCCACCACCGCCTCCACCAACTAAACCCTGACAACCACCAGCACCACCACCAACACATACAACACAAATAGACGTTACACCAGCAGGTGCTGTCCAACTATGAGTACCTGCTGTCGTCCATTCTTCTTGACCAACAGCATCTGCAGCAGTACCACTATTATGTTCGTGTGCATATGTTGGAGATATATCATACGAATACTGTGCTTGTGTACCTGCTCCAGGATCTATACCTCTTCTTGGTCTATATTCACAGAAATAATGTGAGTGTTCAGCAGCATATCCTCTCTCTTCAGGAACCCACTGTTGAATTGGAGATCTATTGGTAACATAGTTTGGTGATTTAGTATCATCCATCGCAAGACCCTTTTCATATGTCTGTGGTCCTGCTTCACTACCTAAAACTAAATGGGCGTGTGGTGGTGGTCCACTTAATGTATGTGGTTGTAAAGGTCCAATCTTTATAACTGCCTGACCAGACAATGTTCCTTTAACAAATCCTGTTACAGCACTATATCCAGTTACACGAACTGTCCCAAACCCATACTCCTCAAGTTGCCTAGCTCTGCTAATATACCATTCACCACCAGTCATACCCACTTCCATAGTAGATAAGTCTGGTGTCTGTGATCCAGCTCCATCAATACCATCAGGACCATTAACTCTCTTCATCCTCATGTCTGGTAACTTAAATGTACCAGTGAGTTGAGTGTTATCACCCCAATCTCTAAGGTCAACTAAAGTAGGAGCAGTTCCACCATACTTATTCTGTAATGCATCATATAATAAAGGGAAGTCAGCAATATTTAATTGTCTTCCATCACAATATAACCAACCAGGATATTGGTATTCAACCTTTGCTGCATCAGTAGAATCAGATGCATCATATGCACCTACAAAAACAGACTTGATAGCTCCAATAGGCATACCAGAGTCATTGCTCATGTCGGAATAATGATTGTGGAAGGATCCTCTTTCTCTAGGCATGTTAATACTTTATTAGAAATTCCATAACAATGTATGGTGAAACAATATCATCAAACTTATTTACACCAGAAGTACTTATGTTAACAGATGCTTCTAGACCATCTGGTCTCATAGTAGCAACTTGAGTGGTACAAGTATAATCAGTATCACCTATTTCTCTATCAATAATATGAGAGTGTAGTGTAGCATCAAGTGTATCTGATCCTGGTGGAACTCCACATGTTTCTTCAACATTCCTCGCAGTAGGATATACTGGATCTGATACATCATCATTAACAGTATCATATGGTCTTTGTAAACCAACATTTATACCAGGTGATGGTTCATTGTTAGGCCATGATGTTGCTGTAACTACATCACTACCAGATATTGTTTTATCTGGAGTCCAGTTACTTGCTGCTGGATATGTATTGTTTTGAATCGTTAAATGAGCACCACTCTGACTAGCATATCCTAAGAAATGATTTCTGAAAGATGCACAGTTACCACCATTACAAATACCAGGTCCACCAATTTGATAAAATCCAGCTACTGTAGCCTGCCAATAATGTCTAGCAACTTCATTACACAATCCACCATAACTCTCAGCAGATTCAGCAGTAAGGTTAACATCAGCTGCTGATCTATAATATGGTGTAGATCTATTAGGATACTCAGCACTCTCTTTTACTGCTACTCTAGTACCACCAGAAAAGTGTCCATGTGATCCTATAGCACCAGCAGGTACTGATGTAGTCTCAGTAGTAGTTGGAAGTGTCCAACCTATTGAACCAATCATATCAAAAGTCTGTGCTGGTATAGTAAATGCACCATTAAATCCTATATTAGCAGTGTTACCAACATTAGAGAACATCTCAACACCAACACCTGCTTTCTTAATAGTTGTTGCATTTTCTCCAGTACCAACAACCTTATCAATATTTCTATATGATCCTACATTAGATGATGAAGCAGCTTCTATATGTTTTGATCCTAGATCAGGAACTTGAAACTGAGTAGCAGCAAGAGCTTGATCAGATTTTTTATACAATGATGTTTCACCGACTCCAAGTATCCTTGCAAGCTCTGGATAATCTCTCTCATCGTAAACAGAACCATCACATCTCAAGTAACCTGCTGGTAACTTGTCTATAATCTGTGCAAAATTAGGATCATTATCAGGGATACTAACACCCCAGTTAATAATAGTACCAGGTGCATTACCTAACTTAGATCTCTCTTTCTGTAGAAACTTCATTAATATGCCCTAATAAGATACATCATGCTAATAGCTGGAGTCTTTACATCCACGTTAATATTTAGTGCAGATGGTAGATTCTGTGGTGCAACTGCTGTAGGTTGACCAGACAATGTACTATCAATTGCTATATCATTAACAGCTACAATCGTAGGTGGTTTAAGAAAACCAGCATTCATTGTAAGCTGGAATGAATAGTGAGTATGAGACTGCTGATTAGCATGATACTCATCAGCATGATTCAAAGCAACTGGAAATGTTTTAGATGTTCCTTCGTCAGCAGGATTGAATAAATTAGTAGCAATATTATCTCCTTCACCCTGATATCCATACCAGTTCTTACTATTCAGATTCGATTCCCTTTCATTACAGTTATATACTGAGTTAACATTACTATAAGTAGCACCTAAAGGTCTAGGCATAGGACCAGTCCACACTGGTTGTGGATTATATGTACCAACACCACCAGTATTATTAGGATTGAGTCGTGGTCTACTCATATCAACTATAGTTTGATTTGCAACAAATCTTGTTACTAAAGCAGTACCTTGGTTACCACCAACAGTATCAGGACTACCTGAACTTGGTGGTTCTGATGCAACAAGTGTCTTTTGCTTAAAATTACCTTCTACATTAGTCTCAACTTTTGGACACTGAAAGCTTTCAAAGAATCCACCATCATCAAGAACATATCTATATCCAGTACCTTGATTACCAATAACAGTAGGGTTACCATGTGTATGAGGTGGCATATGATCCTTACTTAGTTTCCTAGGTAAGCTATGAAATGTCTTAAAATAGTTTGGTGGGTTTACTGAGAAATTTCTAATCTGTCCTGTTAAACTACTAGAATCTGTGATAACAAAATTTATATCAGAGTTAGCATTATATGATGTACCTGGACTAACACCAGATCCATCACCCTCAATCAATTTATTAGTACCAGCTCCTGTTGGTGTTAATACATCTGGTACTGATGGTAGAGTCCAATCCACCTTTAATACTAAGTCATCTGTTCCTGAAGGAAGACTAGCAGCATCTATAGTTATCTTATCACCAGCAGTATATCCACCACCAGTATCAACTATCTTAGTTACTCCAGCTCTACCTTGAGCATCTACATCAATAGTTACTTGACAACCAGTTCCACCACTAGCAGAAGTTACAGTAAAATTATATGTTGCGGCTGTTCTTCCCTCATCTACTTCACCATTAGTAATAGTCATACCACCAACAGCACCACTCTGATATGTCTGGCCAGCCTGCAATGCAGCAACACTAACATAATCTTCTTCGTAGTCTGCTAATAGTCTAGTATTTAACTGAGGCAGAGCAAACGTATCTCCACTTATATAATTTGGATATGTCCTATTATTAAGACCATTGGTAGGTCCATAAGTATTACCTAGAATAGAAGCCAATACTGGAAAATTCATAGCTTCTAATACTTGACCATTACAAGCTAACCACCCTTTTGGTATTGTAGCTTGATCTCCTGACCAAGGAAGGATCGTGCCTATTGCCGATCCTCTCATCTTTTTCTCTGATTCGTACTGTTTCATTGATTATAACTCCACGAGCCACCATCCTCTGTAATTGGATGGTATAGTTCCTGTTTCTGTTCCATCTTTTGCTCCAGCGAATACGAACCCAAATCCAGCATTTCTAGTCTGGACAATCATTTCACCACCTTGGTATGCACTACTTAGTCCACCAGCAAGTGTTCCAGTAGCATCACCTTGCATTTGTACACCAACTGGTGCACGAACGATTAATGATGTAGAGTAAGATAGATTACCTCCTAGGTCAATCATTCTAATCATATCACCAGTCTCTGCATCATCTGGTAATGTAAACACTGCTGTAGCAGCAATAGCAACAAAGTAGTTCTTACCAGTTTCAAGTGTTGCGTCAGAAGATTTGAACTCCCAGTTGAGTCCACCATTCTTACCCCAGTATCTATTAACACCAAATGCATCAATAGCAGCATCCTGACGTATCTTGAACTCTCTATCACCATTGTTACCAAGACCATTAACATGTAGTGCCTTAGTATTATCTGCTGATGTACGTGCCTGAGCAAGACTGTTAATAGTAACTTGACCACCATTAACAGTTAGATCACCAGTACCGATTGCAGATCCAGCAACACCAATACGTGTATCACCAGTCTGTGCATCTACATGTAACTTAGCGTCATCTGTAGATGGGAACTGTACTCCAGTTGTACCACTGAATACAGCGAAGTCATCATCTATTTGTAAGTGACCAGAGATCTCAAGATTACCAGTAGATGCCTGTAGATACAGAGCCATCTTCGCATCGTCAGCATCACCTGCTGTACCATCATTCTGTACTCTTAAGTTACCAGCTAACCACTGATTACCTCCCTTATCAATAATTGCTTTAGGAGCAGCCTCAGTACCAATACCAACGACTGTGAACTTACCATCACTATCGACAGTTAATCTCGTGTTAGCAGTTGGTTGACCATTAATAATCCTAAACTGATTATCAGTAGAATTAGTTGATGCATTACCTGTTAGATTAATACTAAAGTCTTGAGTACCAAGTATAGTAGAATCTACACCACCATAGACAGAATCAATTACGAAACGATCTTGCTGTGCACCATTATTAACACTAAACTTCTCAGCATTAGTATCATTAACAGCAGTAATCCTAACAAATTCACCAGTACATGTAGGTGTGTTAGCACCATTTAATCTTAAGTAATCACCAATACTGAACTGTCCACCAAACTCAGCAAGTGATACAAGATCAGCACTAAAGTTGATTATAGCAGATCCAACACTACCTGATATTGGAACAGCACCACCATCAGGATCTAGAGATAGATTAAACCTTGTGACGCTATTACCAGTGTCATTCACTGCGTTCACAACGAAGTAAGTTGCTGTAGTATTAACTCCTACAATGCTACCAACATTACTGAACTTAACTGCATCACCTGTTCCTAACTCATTGATAGGAACTTCAAGTGTATCAGCATTATTTACAAGATTAGATAAAGCAGGAGTTGTAGAAGTCTGTGGTACTCTACCAACTAAGTAAGTAGCATCATTAGATCTCTCAAGCTTGTATATAACAGAATTATCTGCATGTATTGCTATAGTTGTACAATCTATACCTCTATTAACTGGAACTATCCTTGTATTAGCATCAGGACCAGGTGAGACAACCTCAACCAATTCTGTTCCTATGATAAGGATATCACCAATCTCTATTCCTCTGACGTTATTAACTGGTAATCTATTATACTCAGCATCATTTGAATTAGCTGTCCATTGAGTTGTACCAGTACCAGTATCAACTAATGTATTTTGTAATGTAATACCAGTAGATGTTCCAGGAGTACCACCAACCTGTACAGGTGATCCACCTTCAGTGGTAGCAATCTGGAATGAACTACCAGTACTATTAATAATCCAGTATGGTGTACTTGTACTAATACCACCACCAGAAAGACCAGTAATATCAGTAAATCTAACTACATTACCATCTAAGAAATAGTTCTCATTTACAGAGATAACTCCATTAGCTGCAACACTAGTAACAATTTGGAAACTATCAATATCTTCAACATATTTGTAGAAGTCAACATTGAGGTCTTGTAAACTACCAGGAGCATGAGCTATCTGTGCTGTATTGAGTTGTTGTCTATCAACTGTAACAGTACCACTGTTAGATCCACCATGCATAGTTACATCACCATACATGTCTGTATCACCATTGACTTGTAGAGAGTTTCTGACCTCTGTAGTACCAGCGACACCACCGATAGCAAACTGTGATGCTCTAGTTGCAAAGTTTACAATAGAACCAGCACCAGCTCTGGTGAATAGATTGATAGTCTGTGAATTAGACTGTAGATCACCACCATTAACATCTAAGTCACCATCAAGTATGGTCTGAGCATTCTTAATTGTGAATGTAGAGTTAGCAGTATTACTAAACGCACCACCAAATGTAAGTATTGACTTATTTGTAGCACTATCAGCAACAGTACCAACATTGACTGTTGAATCAGTAGATGATGTGTGTATATTTAATGTTGTATCAGTAGATGATGTACCAACATTGATTGTCTGAGCTGCTGTTGCATCCTCAAAGAGGTTTACAGTAGTCGCAAGACCACCAACATTTAATGTGGTTGCATTAGTATCAAGGACATTGAAGGTTGTTGCATTAGTAGTAATACTTCCACCATCAATGTTTAAATTACCATCTATGTCTGCGTTAGCAATATCATTACCAACAGTTACTAAGTGTAATGCATTTGTTTCACCAGATCCTACCTTGATAGTAAGAGTTGAATCTAAATCATCATCAGTTGCATTAATACCAACTCTTGTTTCTAGAGTAGAAACTCTAAGTGTTGCTAAGTTATCTGATACTATTGAATCTCCACCAACTATCAATGCATCCTTGAGACCAGTCTCAGTCTTAGTTGTAGTTGCTTCAGTAGTATAGCTATTGATCGCCTTACCACTAATGAATGCATTACCAACAACATCCAAGTTTGCTCTTGGTTCTTGCTGATTGTAAACTGTACCACTAGCAGTATATGTTAGGAATCCATGCTCATGCGAATTATGAGCAGTACGAGCAATGGTGTTAATACCAAGCTTGTACTTACCAATTGTAGATGTTTCAGTTCTAATTGCTTCAGAACCTATTACACCAGTCTCTTTCCAATTCTCATCAGATCTTTCAAGAATAACACTCGACTCATTAGCCCAAGTAAATGTAGTTGTAGGAATAGAGTTGTTAACAACAAACTCACAGAACCCATCATCTGCACCTGTTTGATCTGCCTTGGTAATTACCCACTTACCATTAACACGTGGATCAGAGAACCCTTTAATAAGGATTGTCTTACCTACACCAATGTTAATACCATTATCACTATTAGTAAATGCACCAGACCAATGAAGTTGAACAGTATTACTACCGTTAGCCAAAAGCTGGAGAACCGATGTGTTTGGTATTATTGAGTAGTAGTTAGCATATATCCAACCAAGAGAACCACTCTGCTCAATTGACCTACCCTTATAAAGGATATCGCCTGCTTGTGCATTAGCATCTACCTCAGATGAATTGTAATATCTTACAAACTGCTCAGGACTAAATGTTGTTGACTGATCAGGTGTTCTGTTACTAGGCTCATTCTCACTGAATGAGAAGTTTGTACGTATACTATACTCTTGACCTGGGAATAATCCTGTACCTCGACCTTTTATGTGATAAACAGCCGTGGAAATTTTATTCCTACTAAGGGTCATATCACCCTTATTTCTATCAGACCAATTACCTCTAGTTAATGTATTATCTTCTCCACCACCATCACTTCTTGGGTTAGAAAGAATTGTAAGAGCAGGGGATTCAGTTGGTGGTTGAGTACTAATAATTACTCTGTTATTAAAGTAACCAATACCTTCAACAGTAATCTTATCCTTAAATGTAACAGGAGTATCAAATGATGTTACCAGTGTAGTAATAATATCTGTATCATCTGTAGATGACTCAAGTTGAGCTTTCTCTAGGAATGTTTCTTCACCAGTGATAGCATCAATCTTCTTGTTACCAATGTATAGGTCACCATTACTGTTAAGACCAGTGTAGAATACAATACCACCATCCTCACGTTTTGCTTGTGAGTAGTAGTCTTGGAACTCAGATAAGATAACTTCCTGTCTTGCTGGTAGACCAGATGAATAGTTACCTGGACCAAAACCAAGGTATTCAAACGTATGGTTACCAGATCTAGCAATAGATGGTCTTCTTAGTTCAATGTATACCTTCTGATCATGAACAGATTCAGTATCACCAGCAATAGGAATCTGTCTCTGTTCTGAACCAGCAGTAGCGTTACCTGTAACAGCTTGGAGTGTATTACCAGCGTTAGCATAGGTGTATCCACTAAAGTATCCTGACTGAGTTAGATCTTCAATTGCTTCCTTAGTCATTGACCTCTTATAGTCATTGACCCAGACAAGACCATGTGTATAGTTGTCTGCGAAACTATTAGCAGCAGGTGGATCAGTAATTAATGAATCCTTAGTACCATTGTTGTCTATAACCTGATACCATAGAGGATCATTCTTATAGTCTAGTGGATAGAGTGAGGAGATAGGCTGAGAGAACCTAAAGTTCTGGAAGTTCTGTCCAACACCAGCACCACGAGGTAGAGGTGAAATATTACCACGAACAGCAGTTAGATAGTAGATACCATCTTGCTGTCCAGCAACACGTTCCTGAATAATCTCAGAATCAAAGATGTAGAATGTATCATCGATGTCTTTAACATCTTCAACAGAAACAACCTTATAGGTATTACCAACAGTATCATTCAATGTATCACCAGGTGTAACTGTAAATACATTAGAATCACCAACCACATAAAGATTATTACCTTTACTATCTCTACCACCATTAACATCTGCTTTCTGATCAGCATAAACAGCACCTTGCTGGAATCTTGTGGCAGTTAATGGATTGTATGTTGGTCTAGCACTTACATCCTTAAGGATGATATAATGCTTAGTATCAGCACCTACAACTACTGAGAAGTATGCATGTAGATAACCAAATCCACTACTACCACCAGTCCACTCTACTATGTTAGTAGGAGCAGATGTAGTCTTACTTGTAGCAAATGAACCTGCTTGTGGAGCATTGATCTCTACAGTATGGAATACTGTATTCTTTAAGTTTGGTGCGTTAGTATCGTCAACTGTGTGGTCAAATACAGTAAGTTCTAGTTTCTTAGAACCTGCTGGACCTATCTGCCTAGCAGAACGAATAC
>VTLG01011607.1_pt1 | contig 17043 bp, 36 predicted proteins | sample 4694571 | NCBI WGS metagenome assembly VTLG01 (sample SAMN12604809, study PRJNA352737) | marine metagenome | biome: ENVO:00000447; feature: ENVO:00000209|ENVO:00000569|ENVO:01000036; material: ENVO:00002151; isolation source: viral sequences binned using virsorter ...
TTTAAAATTAATATCCCTACACCTGTTATGGCAGGCGTTAGGACTCCTATTCGTCAATTTGCTTCTTGTGTTCTTGTTGATAGTGATGACACCTTACCTAGTATTTTTAGTTCCGATATGGCTATTGGTCGTTATGTTGCCCAAAGGGCAGGTATTGGTATCAATGCAGGACGAATAAGAGGTATCAATAGTAGAATTAGAGGTGGCGAAGTACAACACACAGGTGTTATTCCTTTTCTTAAAAAGTTTGAGGCAACTGTTAGATGTTGCACACAAAATGGTGTAAGAGGTGGTTCTGCTACTGTACATTTTCCTATATGGCATCAAGAAATAGAAGACATACTTGTACTAAAAAACAATAAAGGTACTGAGGATAATAGAGTTAGAAAATTAGATTACTCTATACAAATATCAAAACTATTTTATGAAAGATTTATTAAGAATGAAGATATAACTTTATTTTCACCTAATAATACACCAGGTTTATATGAAGCATTTGGTATGCCTGAGTTTGATGAACTTTATTTAAAGTATGAGAAAGATAAATCTATACCTAAATCAACGATAGGTGCTCAAGAATTGTTTATGGATTTATTAAAAGAAAGAGCAGAAACAGGTCGTATCTACATTATGAATATAGATCATTGTAATACACACAGCTCTTTTAAAGACAAAGTTTACATGTCTAATCTATGTCAAGAAATTACACTACCTACGACACCTATACAACACATAGACGATAAAGAAGGTGAGATTGCATTGTGTATCTTATCTGCTATCAATCTAGGTCTGCTGACAGATATAGACGAGTTAGAGGAGTTATGTGATCTATCTGTTAGAGCATTAGATGAAATTATAGATTATCAAGAATATCCTGTTGAAGCAGCAAAAGTATCTACACTTGCAAGAAGATCATTAGGTATTGGGTTTATAGGTCTTGCACATTATCTTGCTAAAAATCAAGTCAACTATGAAAGTAAAGCAGCTGCAAAACTTGTTGATAAAGTATCAGAAGCATTTCAGTTTTATCTTTTAAAAGCAAGTAATAATCTTGCAAAAGAAAAATCAAAATGTCTATGGTTCGAAAAGACTAAATATTCAGACGGTATACTACCAATAGATACCTACAAAAAAGAATTAGATGAAGTTGTAAGTAGAAAATATACTTATGATTGGGAGTGGTTAAGAAAAGAAATAAAAGAACATGGTCTAAGACACTCTACATTATCGGCACAAATGCCTAGTGAGTCTTCTTCCGTTGTATCAAACGCTACAAATGGCGTAGAACCACCAAGAGATTACTTATCAATTAAAAAGTCTAAGAAAGGTCCTTTAAAACAAATAGTACCTGACTATAATAGACTAAAGAATTTTTACACATTATTATGGGATATGAAAGGCAATGAAGGATATATTAATGTTATATCTGTAATGCAAAAGTATTTCGATCAAGCGATTAGTGGTAACTGGAGTTACAATCCAGAGAACTATAAAGATGGTGAAGTGCCTTTATCTACTATGGCACAAGATTTATTAACTACATATAAACTAGGATGGAAGACAGCGTATTATCAGAATACATATGACGCTAAAACTGAGATAGAGGAACCTGTACACCCGATTGGTTGGCATGATGGTGTAGAGGAAAAGAAAGAAGATGACCAAGAAGATTGCGAAGCCTGTACAATCTAAAAAATACTTTCACGAAGTAATTGAGGAAGAACAAAAGATATTAGATATAGGTTTAAAAATGTCAAGACAACATAAGAAAGAAAGAACTGAATCAGAAAAACTACAAGACGAATTGGAACCAATAGATGAAAACATTTAACACAAAGAAGGTAGACTGGATGAAACAACCCATGTTTTTTGGTGAAGAGCCTAACACACAAAGATTTGACCAACAAAAGTATCCTATTTTTGAAAAGTTAAATCAACAACAACTAGGTTTCTTTTGGAGACCTGAAGAGGTATCTTTACAAAAAGATAGAAACGATTACTCATCTTTATCAAAAGAACAAAAACATATCTTTACATCTAATCTAAAATATCAAACATTATTAGATAGTGTACAAGGTCGTGGTCCATGTTTAGCATTTTTACCTTATTGTAGTTTACCTGAATTAGAATCTATGTTAGTTGCATGGGACTTTAGTGAGACAATACATAGTAGATCATACACTTACATAATGAAAAATGTATATCCTGATCCTACTGAAGTGTTAGATACAATTATTGATACACCAGAAATCATGGCAAGAGCAAAAACTGTTACAGATGCCTACGATAAATTTATAACTTATGCAAATAGATATTATCTAACAGGTAAAGGTGATACAAAAGAACTTAAAAGACTTCTATATCTTACATTGATTAATGTTAATATACTTGAAGGTATTAGATTTTATGTTTCATTTGCTTGTTCGTTTGCTTTTGGTGAACTTAAACTTATGGAAGGCTCTGCTAAAATTATATCTTTGATTGCAAGAGACGAGAACTTACACTTGGCTGTATCTCAAAATATGATTAACAATTATCGAAACAAAGAAAACGATAGAGAAATGTTAAAGATTATAAAAGAGAATGAGGAAGAAGTTTATAAAATGTATGATGATGCTGTACAACAAGAAAAAGATTGGGCAAAATATTTGTTTGATAAAGGTTCTATGATAGGACTAAATGATAAATTATTAAATCAGTATGTAGAATACATGGCAAATAGAAGATTAAGATCAATAGGATTAAAAGCAGTTTACGATCAACCAGTTACAAACAATCCATTACCTTGGACAAGACATTGGTTAAATAGTCGTGGTTTACAAAATGCACCACAAGAGACTGAGATAGAAAGTTATGTGGTTGGCGGCATAAAACAAGATGTAGAAAAAGACAGTTTCAAGGGATTTAAATTATAATTATGAATAGAAAAAAATGTATCAACTGTGGTGCCGAATATACGGTCGAACATGATTTACCTGAAGAAGACTATATATTAAAGTATTGTCCTTTCTGTGGTGAAGAACACGAAGTGGTTGATGAATTAGCAGAGGTAGAAAAAAGATACGAAGATTGGAACTAAGTGATTGAATTTGATTATAAATTAGATTATAAAAATATATTATTTAAAGCAAACGATACTAGATACAGAATAGGTCGTGGCGAACAAGGTGTATTATTAGTCAGACCCTACACAAACGATATCTGTAAACATTGGAAATTCAAGACACCATATATAGCACAACAATCAGCACAAAAGATATTTGATTTATATCTAGATTATAGATGTAAGAAAGACTTTGTGGGTATGGATATGTGTAGAAAGTTTTTAGAAATGGGTTTTACAAGAGCAAGAAGATATGCTAATCATAAAGATGGTAAGAAGTATGATAAAAATAGAAATATATTACCACAAGAGAAAGACGCTTTAACAAGTCAAAAAGCGATGTCAGCAAGAATATTTAAAACGTATAGAGATTTGTGTACAACAGATGAATACTACATACAATTAAGAAAACAATGGAGAACTAATGAGCCTTTGGTCATATCAAGGTAAATCAGTAAAAGAACTACCTAAAGATTGTGAAGCATTTGTATATTTAATTACAAACACAACAAATGGCATGATGTATGTAGGTAAAAAGTTAGCAAAATTTAAAACTACAAAGAAACCCCTTAAAGGTAGAAAGAATAAAAGACGAGGCACTAAAGAAAGTGACTGGAAGACATATTGGGGATCGTCAGAAAAACTAATCGCAGACGTAGAAAAGTATGGCGAAGATAAATTTACTAGAGAAATATTATTTTATTGCCCAAGTAGAGGTGTTGCAAGTTACCTAGAAGCAAAAGAACAATTTGAAAGAAAGGTACTTGAGGTTGACAACTACTATAATGGTATCATCAATGTTCGTATTGGAGGTTCTAAAATTTTAAAAGAATCTCTAAAAAAAATGTTGAAAATCTAATTTGTCTAAATAGGTTTGACGCACAGCGTTATAACTCAAATTTGATTTGATATCTCAAACTTGAAAGGGTGATTATGGTTCTACCAATCAGAAAATTTATTGTCAAACTAAGAATGTGGTATGCCGACATACGAGGCCACCATGGTATGCGTTGGGATTACGAGCCTGGAGACCACTATATGAGAGGCAATAAGAACAAAAGAAGAACATAATCACCCTAAAACCCTTTATTTCCCTACCTTTTTTAACGCTTGACAACTACATCAAAATAGTGTAGCGTATATGTATGAAACAAATAAAGGAGACTACATTATGGCACTAGAAGGCGTTTATACAAAAGAGTTTGTATTTGAAGAATTTAAAAAACTCAAAACAAACAAAGAAAAAGTAAAATATCTTATTGATCTAAAACAATTAAAGATAGATCACCCTAAAATCTTCTCAATGAAAATCACTTTAAGACAGATTGAAAATCTAATTAGAGAGTGGAATAGTCCAAAACCATTTGCAAAAGTAAATGCTGAACTTGCAGAAAGAGAAGAAAGAGAAAAACAACACGAAAAATCAATGAGGGGTGACTAATGAAAAAAATATTATTTATAGGTCTAGTAGTTTGGTTAAGTCTTAATGCTTTTGCTAACTCAGTAAAGGCAGACACAAAGACAGAAACAATTATCGGACATGTGATAACACAAACAATACAAGGTAATGATATGGATCATGCCGAAGTTATGAGTAATGAATTGGCTGCACTAATGCACCAATACTCAATTGAAATGACTCATATTTTATTACAATATATGCCAAGTATATTAGATACTATATCGGCACAACTTAGACAAGAGTTAGATAAAAATTTTAAATGCTCTTTACAAAGTGATGATTATAAAAATAAGGAGTGTTCATAATGATATGGGAGTTATTTTTAGGTATGTTTCTTATATTAGGTAGTGCTTGGATTCTAGTAAATATCGTAGAGATATATACCAAAGTTGAAAAATGGTTACAAAAAGGTAAGTGGTTCTAACGCTATTGACATTCCAATTCAATTGTGATATAATTATACAATGACATCAATCATATACACGAAGAATACTAGTGGTGCTATTCGCAAAGCGAGAAGACGAAAGCCCACAAAAAGTTATCTATCAGCGTTAAGCAAATACATCAAGTTTCTAAAAAGTCTAGGTTTTAAAGTTGACACTAACGGTAAGATAAAAAGAAAATACAAAGTCAGTAGACCTACTGTTGCCGCCGTAGCTCAGCAGGTAGAGCAGCTGATTTGTAATCAGAAGGTCGGCGGTTCGATTCCGTCTGGCGGCACCAAACCTGTAAACAACTGGCGACTAGAAGAATCTAAAAAATTCACGATTGCTCCTGCATATAACAAGGGCGGTTATCAAGTTATATCAAAAGACAATGTTAAACACATAGGTAAATAATGAGTAATGATGTATTAGGATATTCTTCACATGATTGGCGAAAACATACAGATGATGCTATTGTGGTTGCGTCTAATATAGGTATACAATTAGAAGTGAATAAAAGTAAAGTTATATTTACACATCCTAAAACTCTTAAAAAAGAAGAGGTTGATGTATCAAGGCTTGTAAGAGTATTTGTAAACAATATTGAAAGTCATAAAAGGAGTGTAAAGTGAAAAAGATTTTATTAATATTACTTTTATTGTCACTAACAAATTGTGCTAGTAATAAAACAAAATCACATATGAGTAGCGTCATAGGTGCTGGTGCAGGTTATGGTACTTGTCGTGCTTTATTAGATACAGGTATGGCACTTACTGCTGCCTGTACTGTATTAGGTGCATGGACAGGTGCAAGTTTATTTTATAATGATGATATGAATATACACAAGGCTGTGTTTGTAGATACCTTAAATACATCACCAGGTAAAAGAAGTCATGTAACCTGGGGTAGTCACACAAGTGGTAATTGGGGATCAGTTACAGTTAATAGAACTTACCTTGTTAAGGGTGTTAAGTGTAGTGAATATGAATCAGTAATTAGTATTGATAGACAATGGCCTTTATATGGCACACAAAGAGAAAATGAGTTTGGTGTTGCATGTCAAATGCCTGACGGAAGATGGTACATAGAATAATGATTGATCCTTTTAATAATCAAAGAAAATATATGATATGGACTTTTATATTAATAATATTTTTAATCATATCAGGTGTTGCTGTTGCAGGTGAAAAATCAGAATGGTTAAATAAAAATCCTTGTATGATAAAAATAGTGACTACTGAAAAATGTTTAGATTCACAATGTCTAATAAAAGAAATTACAAAAGAAGAAGTATTAAAATGTAAAGATGGCTATGATGGTCCTGGTTATTGGGAGTTATTTGCTCAGTTTTACTATTCAGGAATTAGTGTACCGCCTTATTGTAGGCAGTATGCTAGACCAAATCATCCTTTTAAAACACCTGGGATGATGTGTTTAAATGAAAAAGGTGATTGGGAGGTACAATAATGTACAAATTAATAATATTAGTTGCTGCTATTGTAGTTATTACTACACAATGGGGTGCTTTTACAGATATAGTTGATCTGACTAAAGTATTTGAAGTAACTGGTGAAATCATAACGAAAGTGAAGGAGTAAATAAATATATGATGAAGACTATACTAATCGCTTTACTTGCTTTGACTTTGACAAACTGTGCAGGAAACACATACAAAGTAAAACAAGAAGCGAAAGAAGAAGGAAGAATATTAAATCAAGTACCACAGTGGTACATTGACGCTAAGGTCGAAGAAGGTATAATATTCAATAGAGACGCTGATCTTTATGTCTATGGTGTAGGTCAAGGTTCAAGTCCTGATTTACAATTGGCAATAGAAAAAGCGATGATGATTGCAAAAGCAGAACTTGCTGATAAGTTGCATGGTCAAATGAACAAAAGAACTGATCTTTATATTACCGAGATAGGTAAAGAGGGTAATAAAGAAGTTGCTTCTAAGATTGAAGAAACTATTGTAAATGTTGTAAAGAATACAATGATACAAGGTTACGAAATGTGGGAGAAAGCAGTTTATGAAACACCTAATAATCAATATAGAGTTTATGTAGGATTAAAAATGGGTGTTGGTGATGCAAATAGACTTGCTGTTTATATTGCTAAACATGCTAATGCTGACATTAATGTTGACGAACTAGCAAAAGCTGCTGTAGATAAAGTAATAATAGAGAAAGTAGAGTAATGACAATTACAATATACAGTAAACCAAATTGTGTTTTTTGTGATAAAGCAAAAGCAATGGTTAAAAATCTTGACTTAACCTACGAAGAAAAAATGTTTGGTAAAGATTTCAACTCAGTTGAAGAACTTTATGAAGCAGTAGGTAAGCAGGTTAGAACTATGCCACAAATATTAATAGATGGTAAACTCATAGGTGGTTATAATCAATTAGTAGAACATTTTGCTGACAAAGGTAAGGTCAATTTTAAAGGCGAGAAAATTGTCTGATACAATTATACCTGAAACAAATAAACACTATATAAATGAAACTGAGTTTGTAGCATATGATAGAATTTATGGTAGTATCTTCAAAGAGGGAGAACGTCTAATACAAAAAGACGGTACAATATACGAGGGTAAATTACATAAAGGACCTAATGGTTGCAGATATACAGATGATGGTAGATGGTTTGATAAAAGCGGTATGCCGATAGATAAATAGTAGTATGAGAAAATTTCAACAATACATAACTGAAGGTGTCTATGATCCTGCTATATTTAAAGCTTTCTTTTTAGCAGGTGGTCCTGGGTCAGGTAAATCATGGGTATCAGCTAGAGCACTATCAGGTATGGGTTTAAAAGTAATTAATAGTGACAACGCTTTTACTAGTATGCTTAATAAAGAAAAGATGTCATTAAAATTTGCAGATCACACACCTGCAGAAATAGAAAAAAGAGATAAGATTAGAGACAAATCAAAACAAGTTGCAGGTATGCAATTAGCTATGGCACTACAAGGTCGCCTAGGATTAATAATAGACAGTACAGCAAGAGACGTAGAGAAGATTCAATCAGAAGCAAAAAGATTAAGAGAACTTGGTTATGATATTCACATGGTATTTGTAAACACAAGTTTAGATGTTGCGTTAGAAAGAAATAGAAATAGACCTAGATCATTACCAGACGCAATAATAATTAATAGTCATAAACAAATACAAAAAAATATGGGCAGACTACAAAGAATATTTGGTGCAAGAAATTTTGTAGTTGTAGATAATAATGAGCCTGCTGAAGATGTAAACCCTACTGTAAATAAAAGAATTAGAAACCTTGTTGATAGAGCACCAACATCTTATCAAGCAGTAAAATGGATTCATAGACAACTAGAAAAAAGAAAAAGAAAATGAGAGCAAATGAAGAAATTATCAAAGATATTAAATCAGTATTAGATAAAAATGTCAAAGATAATGTTGCTATGCACGGTGGTATGATTAATTTTTTATCATATGAAAATGGTGTTGTTAAATTAGAAATGGCTGGTTCCTGTTCTGGTTGTGCAATGAGTCAAAAGACTTTACATGAAGGTGTTGAAAGAATGTTAAAACATTATGTACCAGAGGTAAATCAATTAGTAGGTGTAGATGATGAACAGGCTGCTGAGAAAGGATATACTCCATGGGCGATCTAATACCTTTTCCTACAAAACGAATAATTAGAAAAAACCCTACACCACAATCAGTAGAAACAGAAGCAAAAAAGAAAAAGGCAAAAGAAAACTATTTTATTGAGCAATTATCTGAGGAAATTGTGCTACATATAATTCATGTTTTACAGGACAATGCTGTAAGAATGAAAGACGAAGCCTTTTTAAGAGATTTAGCAGTTATCATTGAATCAATTAAAAGTTTAATTTATAGAGATTTCGGTAGAAGACATAAAATGCAAGCAATATCAGATGCCCTTGCTACAATAAAAAAACTACCTGACGGTAAACAAGTTACCGATTTAGATTATAGTAAAATATTTGTAAGTAAAAAACCAAAGGTTGACAAATAGCAAATAAAGTGATATAATAGTATTATGGAATATAAAAAATTAGACGACAAGATTAAAGACCTAAAATCAACAAGAGTATTTAAAAAAGTCACTCCTAAATATGATTTATCTTGGTATGTAAAATGGATATCAAGTGTATTAATACTTACAGCAGTTTGTTTTAGAGCGGCTGGTGGGTTTCATATGTTTGATTTATATTTTAGTTTTGCAGGAACAATAGGTTGGTTGTGGGTAGGAATACTATGGCACGACAGAGCATTAATAATGTTAAATGGTGCTTTAGCAACTTTACTATTTACAGGCATATTAAAAGAAATACTTGCTTGTAGCAATTGTATGATACCTTTATGATTATAGTTGATATAAACCAGATAATGATTTCTAATTTGATGGTACAGATCAATGGTAGAAATGCTGTTGAAATGAACGAGGACTTTGTAAGACATATGATATTAAATAGTCTTAGAGGTCACAATAAAAAGTTTAGAAAAGAATATGGTAATATGGTTATTGCTTGTGATAGCAGTAATGTCTGGCGAAAACAAATATTTCCTAATTACAAAGCAGGAAGAAAAGCAAATAGAGCAAAATCTGAACACGATTGGGAGTTTATATTTGATGTACTTGCTAAAATTAAACAAGAGATTAAAGACTTTTTACCATATAAAGTTATCGCAGTAGAGTCAGCAGAAGCAGACGATATTATTGCCACTTTATGTAAAAGAACTAATGAAAAAGTATTGATTTTATCTGGCGATAAAGACTTTATACAACTACATAATGATAGAATAAAACAGTATAATCCTGTTCTCAATAAATTTGTGGGTAAAGATGAAGACCCTTATAAGTATATTAGAGAGCATATTCTAAAAGGTGACAGAAGCGATGGTATACCAAATGTACTGTCAGATGATGATGTTTTCGTAGAGGGTAGAAGACAAACACCTCTAAGTAAAAAGAAGATAGAGGGATGGTTGAACGAGGTTTTACCTACCTTTACCGAAGAACAAGAAAAAAACTATTTAAGAAATAGACAATTGATAGATTTAAGTTTTGTTCCAGAATGGCTAGAACAAAATATAAATCGTGAGTTTAATGATGTAAAAGTAGCAACTAGAGATAAGATACTAGGTTACTTTATAAACAAAAAACTTAAAACTTTAATTGAGTCAATAGATGAATTTTAGACTCGAAAGAACTGTTAAGGAGAAAAATAATGGTTATAATTAGAAGAAACGCTGACGGATCAATCGCAAATCCTGAAGTGGCAAACACAACACAATCACACCCAGCACTAGCAACTAAAAGAGGAATGCAGGCACTACAAGATGCAGGCAGATCAGTACCACCTTTAATGAGTGAGATTGCTACTAAAGTAAACAACGCAAAAGATAAACCTAGAAAATTAAAAGTATTAAAAGATAACGATACAGCACCTTTAAGACAAGTTTTAAAAGCTGCATTTGATCCTAATATTGAATTTGTTTTACCTAAAGGTAATGATGTGCCATATACGGTTAATGATGCACCAATAGGAACAGATCATACACTATTAAGTCAAGAAGCAAAAAGACTATATCTTTTTATAAAAGGCGCTGATAATACTATAACACAAAATAAAAGAGAGACACTTTTTATACAAATGTTAGAAGGACTATCTGCTGAAGAAGCAAGATTTTTAATTACTGTTGTCAACAAAAGAGTAAATAATGAGTATAAAGGCTTTACAGCAAATCTAGTCAAAGAAGCATTTAACTGGAATGACAATTTTATGAAAAATGCATAATTTGTTCTTGTTTTGTTCTTATTTTAAAACCCTTATATCTCAAAAGTATTGATTTATAAGGGTTTTTTTATCCATTTTTATCCATTTTTTGCTTGATTTTCCGCTCTAAATACGGTATAGTATAAGAATAAATGATAACAAAAAGGATAAAACATTATGATTAAAGTATCGCAAAAATGTGAAACACTTGACGAGGGAATAAAATTCTTAATGTCTGGTGCAAAAGCTGACTATGTAAGAATGTCAACTAGTAACGGAACAAAAGAATTGACTGGATATAGTTTAGAACAAACTGATAATTGGGATAAAAAAACAAAAATCTCACAAGGTAAGAAATACATTAAGATTGTACAAGATACTGGTGTTTTTTGTTTTATAGTAAAAGAAGACTTTAAACATTTTAAAAAAGGTGATATATTGAAAGCTGCTGGTTACAATGCACCTGCTTTAAATTCTGCTAGAGGTAACGTGCTTACTGGTAATTATCCAATACAATGGACTGGTCCTTTATATATGGATAGTCAAAGAAGATTAAGATAATATGGATCCAATATACGGAATAGGAATGTTTTTTATAGGTGTGCCTATAACTATCATAGGTTTCTTTATTGCTTATACTGTGGCATATAAAAGTGTTATGGGTAAAGATAAAGAAAAATTAACTGAGGTACAAAAATCAATCAAAGATTTATATGGTCAGGACTGTCAATGAAATTAAATGCTAAACAAAAAGAAATATTAAAACTACTAGTAAAAGGTAAAGGTCAATTTAAAACACCTACTGTACCTAAAGATCACTACGAAAAAAACCTAGATGATATTGTAAAATTATATCTAAAAGGTTTACTAACTTTTCAAAGAGAGTATGATATTGATCTAGTTGGTCCATCTAATCAACATATGGTTAGATTTAAATGGTATGTTGTTACAATGGATAAAAAGAAAACTTTAAAAGATATTAGAAAGGTAGTCAAAGATGGCAAACTTTAAAATAGTTATTAGAACATTAATGGCTGTATTTGTTTTAGCATTTTGTGCTATAACTTTTCATTACTATGTTGAACAAGGTAACGCTAGAGCAGAAACTTTAGAACCTAAACTACCTGATTTTGAACACACTAACAATCAACAATTTTTAGATAATGTTATACAATGTGTTAATTATATTGAACACAATACCACAGATGTTTATTCTGTAAATTTAGAATTATTACTTGCTCAAGCAGCGTTAGAGTCTGGTTGGGGTAATAGTAGATTTGCTAGAGAGGGTAAAAATCTATTTGGTATTAGAACTTATGAACTAACAGAACCACATATGTTGCCCTCTAATAATCCTAAAAAGTGGGGTGTAAAAGTTTATCAACATGAATGTGATAGTGTTTTAAATTATATGCAGATATTAAATAATGGTGGTGCATATAAAAAATATAGAGAATTGAGAGAGAATGGTATTGATGATCCTTACATATTAGTAGAAACGCTTGACGCTTATGCTGCTGATAAACATTACTTCTCAAAAATAAAAAGTATCTTAACAAAAATAAGGAGTGAATATGAAGTTAGATGATATAAAAACAAAGTATAAAAAACTTGACAATCTTGCTAAGGCATGTGCAAATGCTCAAAGTGATGACTTCAAGGGACTATGGTTTGGTAAACTTATAGATTTAGCAAGAGAATATAAAATGCTAGATTATGTTATGAGAAAGCTTATACACTAGGTTGACAATGTATATTAAAAGTGTTATAATAAAGATTATTGATTTTAAAATATCATGTTTAAAAAATATGAAAAGATATCTAACAGGTGAAGCAAAGTTAGATAAAGATTATAAAAGATGGAGAAAAGAAGTTAAAGAGTGGGCTAAAAAGAATAGATGAATATATTTTACTTAGATAAAGATCCAGTTAAAGCAGCTGAAATGAGTTGTGATAAACATGTTGTTAAAATGATATTAGAATCTGCTCAAATGCTTTGTACTGCTAAAAGAGTATTAGATGGTATTGAATGGACTGATTATACAAAGAATGGTAGAAAAATTAAAAGATGGCGACTAGAAAATTCTAATTTAGAACAGATAGTATATAAAGCAGGTTGGTTAAAACACCCTAGCACACAATGGGTGATGGCTTCATCATATAATTATATGTGGTTATATAGACATATGATGGCACTAAATAATGAATATAAAAAAAGATATAATCATACAAAGGATCATATGTGTGTAGAAAAATTAGGTGTTATATTAAGTGTACCACCAGTAAACTCACCTATCAATGTTATAGGTTCAGACGCAACACCAGCAATGCCTGAAGAATGTAAAGTACCAGGTGATAGTGTTGCAAGTTACAGAAAATATTATATAATGAAAAAGAAAAGATTTGCTACTTGGAAACAACCTGCTGAAATGCCTGTTTGGTTTAAAGAAGGAGTAGCAAGTGCCAACGTATAGATTTTATAATTCAAAAACAAAAGAAGAATACGAAGACTTAATGTCTATTTCTGAAATGGAAGAGTTTATTAAAAAGAAACATATCAAATTATTACCACCTACACAATTAAACATAGTATCTAGCACAGGTACAGTAGATGGTAAAACTGATAGTGGTTGGAAAGATGTAATGGCTAAGATATCTGAAGCACACCCAGCAAGTGAACTAGCAAAAAGATATAAGAAAAGATCAGTAAAAGAGACACAAATTGATAATGTAATAGCGAAACATAGAAGAAAACGACAAGGGAAGAAAGTATAAATATATACATGGCAGATTTCGATTTTTTAGACGATTTTGACACTAGTGGTGATTGGGGTTTTAGCTCTGTAGCAAGTAAACCATCACAAACACAAAGTAAAGAAACACAAGAAGTTGTAAAACAAACAGCTGATGGTGTTGGGAAGGCTGTGTCTAGTGAAATCATAAACAGATTAGAAAGTAAGTTAGATAAACTTACAAGATTAGTAGGCGATACAAAAGAAACAGTTGTCGCTAAAAACGAAACAGAATTAGAAATTGCTAAAAAACAAATGGATGATGAATACGATTTGAGAAAAGATAATCTTAGTGTAGAAATGAAAGATAAATTTAAAGCACTAGAAAAATTAATCATACCTTTACTAATTAAACTTGCTAAATCACCAGAGGCTTATATTCACTGGCCAAATAGAGCAGAAGTCATAGAGTCACAATTGAAAAAAATTGTTGCAATCACAAGAGGAAAATAAATGAAACTAAGTAAAAATTTTAGCCTAAAAGAAATGACGGCTAGCCAGACGGCTGAGCGTAAAGGTATCAATAATAATCCTAATGACGATCAGATTACATCATTACAAAAATTATGTGAGAATATACTACAACCAGTTAGAGATCACTATGCCACTCCAGTAACAATATCAAGTGGGTTTAGAAGTGAAGAATTATGTGTTGCGATAGGATCATCTGTAAACTCACAGCACGCTAAAGGCCAGGCTGCGGACTTCGAGATATTTGGCACACCGAATGCTGAATTAGCAAAATGGATTGTAGAAAATTTAGATTACGATCAATTAATATTGGAGTATCATAAACCTGAAGAACCTAATAGCGGTTGGATACATTGCTCATATAAGAGTCCTACTGATAACAGAAAACAAACTTTAAGAGCGTTTAGAAATGACGCAGGTAAAACTCAATACGAAGAATACAAACCTAGCTGAGCTCTCGGTCAATTTACAAAAGATGAAGTAAACGATATGCTCACACAGCATAGAAGCACATAGCTTGACTAATTGCTAATTATCTGATATAATTATATTATGAATCCATTACACGAATATTTTAAAAAGAATTTTGAAGTAAAGAAATTTACTCATATTCCCTTACCCACAAAATCAATTGAACTTACAACCGAGACTATAAAAGGTAAAAGATTTTATGTTTTGCCTGATGGTAAAAAGTATCCATCTATTACAACTGTGCTATCGGAAAGAGGCAATGAAGGTATAACCAAATGGCGTGAGTCAGTAGGTGAACAAGTAGCAAATAATATTATGAGAAATGCAGCCAAGAGAGGTACAGCTGTACACACACTAACTGAGGACTATCTTAACAATAGAGAGTTATCAAAACAAGATGTTTTACCAACAGCGCTTTTTAGCATACTAAAAACTGAGCTAGATAATATAAATAATATTGTACTACAAGAAGGAACTTTATGTAGTCACAAGTGGGGCGTTGCAGGTCGTGTTGATTGTATCGCTGAATTTAATGGTAAACTTTCAGTAATAGATTTTAAAACCTCAACGAAAGAGAAGAAGGAAGAGTGGGTAGAAAACTACTTTATACAGACTTCTGCTTATTGTGAAATGTACGAAGAATTATACGGACAACCTATTGACCAAATAGTTATATTAATAGTAACCGAAGAAGGTGCAACTCAAACTTTTGTAAAAAATAAAAAGGATTATTTACCTCTACTCAAGCCCGCCATAGAGGAGTTTCATAGAAAGTTTAAAGAAAATGAAAAATAAAATACTAGACAATTTACCTATAATATTTGTTGCCTTAGTTTTTGTATTTGGTATGACACTTACTTGGAATCATGCTAAAGCAGATTGGGAAGGCATGTCACAATATCCTTGGCAACCAATGACAGTACCAATGTGGTGTGGTCCTATTGATGAAGTTAATATGGTATTAGAAAGAGAAGGATATGTACCAGTTGAAATAGCATTTGGTAGAGGCGGTGCTTCACCAGAAGGTGAATTAGCATATGCAGTTACAACTTATGCTTCTAATGATACACCAGGACATATCGTAAGAACAATAGAAACACCAGACCAAATTGATAAATGTATAATGAATATGTTATTTGATTATAAAAGGTTAGAAATTAAACCAAGTACAGATTTATAAGAATTAATTGTTGATTAGAAGACAATAACTAGTGAGGACCTGGGTGCAATACCCAGCCACTCCACCATTTAAACTATGCAATTTAAGGGGTGGAACTAGGATCGACTCGTAGGTAAAACTTTTAGGAGATTAATCGCTGATACCGTACTATTAATAAATGCTAACTCACAAGGTTACGCTTTAGCAGCATAATAACTGCTTGGGGTTTGTCTGTACCTCGCAACAGAAACAGACACTATAAATTATGAACAATTATATTCAAATATATAAAAATGCAATAGATGATAATTATTGTGATGAACTTATTGAAAAATTTGAAAGTGAATCTAATAAAGAGACCTACGATCAAGGTCCAATGTCCTTCACACAAGTTAATTTAAATCAAACTCAATGGCAAGATGATGTATATAAATTATCATCGGTCTTTACAAAATATCTCGAACAATATAAAAATGATTGTGTAATAACAAGTCACATGTGGCCTGACAAATATGCTTTTGAAGAAATAAGATTAAAAAAGTATTTGGCAAATAATAAAGATCGTTTTGATCCACATGTAGATTCTATTAATATTGAATCGGCAAAAAGATTTCTAGTATTTTTCATATACCTAGATAATAATAAAAGAGGAGAGACTAATTTTCCACAATTAGGATTAGCATCACCTTGTGTTAAGGGTTCTTTACTTATGTTTCCACCATTGTGGCCTTGGTTACATCAAGGTATGATGCCGATTGATAAACCGAAGTATATGGTTGGTAGTTATTTACACTACACGCTTGACACCAAATAACAAATAATGTATAATAGATGTATTAATGAGTGATTTGACACCTAATAAATTTGCTTTAATTATAGAGAATATGGTTAAAGAAAAAAAGATGAGTTACATAGATGCAATTTTAGATTATTGTAAAAAAAATGAGATTGATCCTAGTAATACCAAATCAATGATTAATAAAACATTAAAAGAAAAGGTGGCTTTCGAGGCACAAAATTTAAATATGTTGAAGGAGAAGGTAGCAAAACTACCATTTTAAATTATGTTTGATGATAAAATAAATATGCAAGTGCCATTTGTTAATTTTAGAGTGAGAGAATTAGGCGAATGGACAGATACAAATACAGATACTTACTTTAAAGATAAAAAAGTTATAGTATTTTCTTTACCAGGTGCTTTCACACCTACTTGCTCACTACAACAATTACCAGGTTACGAAAAACAAGCAGATGTTTTTAAAGAACATGGCATAGATCAAATTTATTGTATGTCAGTAAATGATTCTTTTGTTATGAATGCTTGGGCACAAGATCAAAAATTAGAAAATGTAAAAGTAATACCTGATGGCAATGGTCAATTCAC
>VTLG01013370.1_pt1 | contig 17042 bp, 20 predicted proteins | sample 4694571 | NCBI WGS metagenome assembly VTLG01 (sample SAMN12604809, study PRJNA352737) | marine metagenome | biome: ENVO:00000447; feature: ENVO:00000209|ENVO:00000569|ENVO:01000036; material: ENVO:00002151; isolation source: viral sequences binned using virsorter ...
AATATCATCCACCCCATTAGAATCTAAAAATAAAGTCTGTTTGATATATCCCGGCTTAAGGCCACTACCTAAAGAAACCTGATGTAAATCCCCCTGCCTTATTAAAAAATATGCCTTAGTAAACGATTCTCCAACAGGAAAATATTTATTCCCAGCATGCAATAATTCAGAATAATGTTCTCTCCAAACATTCACAGCACGTTGAAAGGGATTTTTCACAATAGCCCAAACTTTATGACCAGATATATCCAATTTCTTCGAAATTTCACCCAACTTTTCCCCATCATGTAAAACCTGAAGGGATTTAGGTAACCATCTAGAAGTCAATTCCCTAAACCCTTTATCATTATTTCCTGCTATATCCATAAATACAATTTTTTCATCACTCAATACCGAACTCATTTTTCCTCCTATGTCCTACCAATATTATATTTCACAACCAATTCCCATTCATCCTTTTCATCATACCTAAGTATTTTGACCTGATTCATAGGAGCCACAGGTTCCAATTCTTCAGCATTAACCAAAGAAACCAAACCCCATTCTAACAGTAAATTAATAATCGTATTTCTTCTTGCAATATCATTCTCAGATAAATCAGATGGTTTCCCATCGAGAAGAAACAGTTCCTTAAAATGGACAATATAATATCTCCCCTGTTTATGTAAAATGTGACAAGATTGAAATAATTTTTTATCCTTTCGAGATGCAATACCTATTCGACTCAAAGTTTCTTTGACTTTTAAAAAATCATCTTCCTCCTCCAGTAGCACCTCCACAAATGTTGATACGATTTCATTCATTTCTTAAGACCGCCTTTATAGATTTTCTTTTTGATATAAGAAATTTCTTCAGCGGTTAATACCCGTATTGCATCTTTAGCCTTCCGATTGCTATAATTGTAATACTCCTTCACCGCACTTATATCCAGATTAGTTCCACCTTTAAGCCATTTTTCTGCCCTGCGAAACTTTTTCCTAATACTATTTATAAGATAATCAAATTGCAGTTTGTTAGGAAGATGCGACATACTATTCATTATATCTGCATCTTCTATAGTATCTATATGCTGTGAAAGAAATTTATTAACCACATAAGGAGCATAATCCTTTTCAATTTCACGGTCTATATCCATTATGTTTACTTTCTTGTGAGTAATGTTATTCAGAAAATCAAACAGTTCTGTTTTCCTACTATACACTTCCTCTTCTTCAACTTCTGGAATCAGATCTCCATATATATCTAACATTAATTAACCCATTCCGTATCTATGGCAAGTTTTAGTAAACAACAAACCAAAGTAATTTCCTGATCAACCACAAATGCAGATTGATAACTATATTCCCCAATATGTAAAACCACCGAGGGAATACACTCAGGTTTGACATGACTCAATATTGTATCATAAAGTTTTCGATATAGTAAGGCAGGATCATTATCTAAATTTTCAACAACCCATTTTCTAATATCACCAAACCTCTTAGATTTCAATACAGGAATCAAATCCTGGAAGGACTTGTCGGAAATACTTTGTAATATTCCCACGTTTATTTCACCACCCGCAGAAAACCTCTGAAGTTCATTTAATATTCTCCTCCAATCCGGAAAATATTTCTCAATGAACTCGGCAACAATTTGTGGATTAGCATCCACTTTATTTTCTTTAAGGATATGTAAGACACGTTTCATGAACCCTTCGGCCAAAAGTACTCTTTCAGCCTTTGGGATCTTGAACTCAACCACAGAACACCTTGAATGAAGTGGACTAATAATGCGATTGGCAAAATTAGCAGTGAGGATAAAACGACAATTGCTGGAAAATTCCTCGATAAAACCCCGAAGTGCTGGTTGCGTGGATTGCGGGTTGAGGTAGTCTGCTTCATCTAATATCACCACCTTTGAGCCACCAGACAAGCTGGTGGTAGAAGCAAAATTTTTGATTTTATTTCTAAGTACATCAATCCCACTTTCCTCGGAACCATTTATGAGGATATAATCCGAACCCAACTGTTCACACAATGCTCGAGCAACTGTCGTTTTCCCTACTCCAGCAGATCCAGTAAATAACAAATTAGGAATTTCTTTGTTCTTCACAAATTCCTGACAAGATTTTTTAATATTTTCAGGAAGTATACATTCATCAATATTCGAAGGTCGATATTTTTCAACCCAAAGAAACTCTTCACGCATAATATATTTATTCTCCGTAAACTGAATCTGGTTCTAGAGCTATCCAATACTGTACATCAACGGACTTATTTCGGAAATGACTTATACCTTTACTCGAAATAGAAACCTCATAATCCCCCTTTAAAAGTTTAAGATTTTCTGACTTAAAATACATTTGATAATCAACACCATCCGAATCACCAACCTGTAATTCAAAATCATTAGTCGTAACATCTTTTTTATCTAAAATAGACAAAACAACCCCTGATCCATTACACTTAACAGCAAGATCTGGTTTTTGTAATACAGATGCCATGTTCCTAACTGTTGACAAATCATCACCACTTAAATCAAAGTTGATTTCTGGATCAGGCATATTAAGAGTTTTTGTAGGGACTACAATCGTACTTTCATCTGCATAAAAATATTTAGATTTAGCACCTCCATTCGTAACCATTACAGAACTATCCCCAAATTCAAAATTAGCACCTTCAAAAACTGCAGAAGAAACCAAACCTAAAAATTGAGTCAAATCATAAATTGCAAACTTCTGTGGAAAATCATCTCCAACATTAGCAGTAGCAAGAATATTTTTCATGGGTGAAATAGTTTTGACTGTATTACCTTCTTCAATCAAAATCGAATTGTTTATCTCTGAAAAGTTTTTCAGAACATCTATCGTATTACGCGTTATCTGCATCATTCATTTCCTCTAGCATTATCAAAATATAATGTATAGCCTTGAACAAATCACTCGGATCGTTCATTTCAGTTTTCTTTCCATGTCTGGAAACATATTTAATGACATTCCCCTTACAGAAACTCATCAAATCACCTGTGGAAGAAAGTAAATCAACCACTTCAACATCTTTACCATATTTAGCAGTACCCTTTTCAGAAGAACAATGATTTAGGACTTCTTCAAGAATTTTTTTGTGTTTTTCATTTACCATATTATACCATATAAAATCCAAAAAAGCAAGGAAAATTAGAAAAAAGAATCTAAAGTTGAAACTTCTTTCTTTACAAATCCTTCGCTTCTTCCTCTTTCTCCTACCGTAGCTAGCCTTTTATCTACATAACAGATACAATGACAAGCAATACCATCTCCTATAATGGGAGTAACTCCATGAACTTGTGTGCTGTCCCCAATAACAACATCCCCATCCCCTCTATCTACAGCAATACGATAACGAGGAAACACAAGATAATTTCCACTAATATTACCCTCCTTGAATATAGCCATAGTCGTCAAACCTTCTTCCAAGTCACCCGAATCTATATGATAAGACATTCTAGGAGACCCTTCTTGAGTATAACGATTTGGACTAAGAGTTGTGTATATACTATTCCCAATTCTATGTTCTGGTAAAATATAAGAATTAGAAAACTTACTAGCTGCCGTATAATTATCTGGAGCCAATGCTTTAAGTGCCACATCATTAACTTCTGGAATTTTACTCAATATTTCAAACCTATCTGGGTTATTTTTTGCCCAACCAGAAAGATCAATTTCTCCCGTAAATCTCCCTCTTTTATACCCGACCATAATAGAATGGATTTCATTACCTTTAGCAATCATCCCCCATTCTCCATTCTTCTTTTTTGTGTAGAATGAATTCTTTGTCCTGAGTTTATAATCTACACCTTCTATCATACCCGCAGACTTCATTTCTTCAGGATCAATGGGTCCTGCTGCATTAGACCTCATGTCTGTAGAATCTTCAATAGACATCAAACAATCCCGTATTTCCGTGTAAGAATCACCCGTATATGCCTTCTTTTTAACACCAGCAAGAACTGAATAATTCCCAAACAGGTCTTTTTCTGGTTTATATATCACTACATCTTCATTTTCAGAGGCATGTACAATATCATAATCCTTATCATCGACCCATTCACCACAATACTTTTTAGACTCTTCATGAGTCATATGTTCTGTTGCCATAATCTCAATCATATTTCAATCACCCTTATATATCCTATAACTATCTGAATCAAAGTGTTGTGTAGAAACTTCAAAAACAACACCATCCGTATAAGCTATTAGCTGATGCGGTTGACCAATCCTTTGTCTCACCACATCTCCAGCACCAAGTTTATCTTCACGAGTAATTCCTGTTTCAGTATCTATCCACTTATGTAAAAATCTCCCTTCTGAAATATACCAAGTTTCATCTTTTTTTAAATGATAGTGCATAGAAAATCTATGACCAGCCTTAAAAACTAACAATTTCCCACAATATGATTCATTATTTGCGAAAATAATTTCATGCCCCCACCCTTTAGGGACTAACTTACATTCCTGTTTGACAGGACTAACATCATGACCCATGTAAAACCTTCCTATATAATTCTTCAGCTATAGCCTTTAATTGTAACGGAGCAACCATTAGACCAACCCTAGCCAATCTTTGGTTTAAATCTCCTGCTAATTTATAATCACTAGGCAAACTCATTAATCTTATTGCCTCATAAGTAGTAAACCCACGATCCCTTGAAGGATGTAAATGTACTGCTAAACTCATCTGTAATCCAGTTTCAGAAAGTGTATGACTCGGTCTATCCCATGGAACTCTACGAGACTGATAATGAGAATCTTTTGGATGATAATCTCCAATGGACTCCACCTTTTTAGGGTTTTTCGGCATCATTAACAGATATTCATACTTAGTTTTTCTGGCCATATCTTTTTCTAAAATTTGACCTTCTTCTTCATTATCCCTTTCACCAAGTAATTCGTATATAGCCTGTTTTTGAGTAGGGGCAGGTAATTTAGGTTCAGGAAAAAGACTTTCCATATTTAGAAAACTATATCCCTGTTTTTCGCATATATCATCACGAACACCTATGATAAAAACACGTTCACGTCCCTGAGGGACACCATAATGTGAGGCATTCAAGACTTTATAAGTTACATTATATCCGCAGTCCTCGAAAGCATTTATTATACGATTCATATGATCTCTAGCATAATCATATGTCATACCTTTGACATTTTCACAGACAAAAACTTTAGGTTGAATATCATTACAAACACGAACCATATCAAAGCTTAAATCTTCAATATTTCGCATTTTTTTACCATACGCAACCTTTTCCTTATCCCAACCCTTTCGTTTCGTTCCAGATGCAGAAAAGGGAGGACAAGGTGGACTTCCATCCAAAATATCCAATTCACCCACACCTAAACCAGCTTCAGACAACAAATCCTGACTTTCCACTTCTCTTATATCATTGCAGATATATTTCGTTCCAGGATAATTTTCTACATAAGTATCTATAGCAATTTGCTGAAATTCGTTTATACACCTAATATCCCCTCCTGCTAACTTATATCCAGTGGAACTTCCACCTCCACCAGCAAACAGGGAAATTACAGTAAATAATTTCCTATTGGCAGATTCTTTAACATCTGCCAATGTATAATTCTGATATGTCATTAAAATAATATCCTTTGTCTCATTTGGTATTTTCTAATTGCCGAATCTAGCAACTCACCAAAATTTTCAATATAGTCTTCTTTTGAAAACTCATCCTGCATATATTTAGCAAGGGATTTTCTGGTCTCTAATCTCATATCAATAGATTTTAAAAGTTCTTGAAAGATATCAAAACGATCCAACTTCTTTTTATGTAAAGAAACATCAAACAAATAAGTATCCGATTTCCTTAAATGTTCCTCAGCAGCATGTCTGCCATTTCGACAGAATAAAACAGATGGGATTCCTCGCATAGCACCCTCACCCGATATAAGTCCACTAGATTCGTCGGGATATGTGGTGATTGTAAAACTCGCATCCCGTACTGAATCCCATAATGAAGTATATTCTTGATCGTATATAATTTCGTGGTCTATACCTCCTATATGACGACTATAATCTCCAGACTTCTCCACAGACAAACTAGTCGTATGAATTTTTAATGAATATTCCCCCATCAAATCCAATACCCTATGTGGACCTTTGAGGGGATCCCAACGACAAACAACCAAACCATATCCACCTTCAGGTAATATCTCTTCACCATAATCTACGATCATACCACAATTAACAGTATCAAAAATTTCATAACCGAATTTTTTTGCAAACTTATCTGCCTGGAATTGTGAAACAGAAACCATCACATATCCCAAATTTTCACACAAATTATGAAATTTTCCGACATTATTGAACAATCTACCCATATATTCAGGGCAAGAATGTTCATAAAAAACACAAGGACGTTCAAAACTAGCTGCACGATTACTTGCACTAAAGGGATTCCAATGATGGAATACAACCACTTCTGGATCAACCCTACCAATAACCTCCAACACATCCAAATGGAAATTTTTATTCCAATTCCTATCAGACTGCCCTTCATGTTTTGCTGGAACTTTTGTCCAATGTTGACTGTAACCCTCTTCTAGAACCTGACTACCACTTGCAGTCAAGAAATGGACATCATGTACGTTAGACAAAGTCATAGCCTGGATTCTACCAATTCTCTCCCGACCACCGCCATATCTATTTTTAACATGATTCTGTGAGCAGGGATCTACAATCAACAACCTCATTAGAAAAAGTCCTCGATTGTTTTAAGTTCTTTCTTATTTTCAGGTTCTTTGGGTGGATCTATAATAGGAAATTTTTTATTTTCAAAATTACCATCAACATAATACTGAACCAATTCTTCCGTAATAAATGTATGGCCATTATGACCCATAGGAGAGGCATCAGGATATTCCTGACAGGTTTCAACTAATCTAGGATGTTTAAGACCTTCGGCAATTGCCTTAGCAGAAGTCTGATTTCCCACAAACAATTTGGAACCGAGAATGTACTGAGCAACTTCATAAGCATCTTCCATTTCCACAAAATCAGGAACTACATCATAACGTTCAATAAATGCTATATATTCTTCTTCAAGTCCAACAAAAGCACAATCAAAATTATTACCGAGGACATCATAATTGAAATAACGAATTCCATCATGTTCTTTCACTCCATGGATAATATAATCATGGTATCTAGGACTTACACTAATAATCACATCATAATTACCCTTCGGTTCGATATTGGTTAGCCAAGGATTCTCGGACCTCCACTGTGGAACATCCCTATAAGTATCCAAATCTAATTCAGTATGTGCATATGTTTGCGAATGATCAGATTCTAAAGTAATTTTGGAAAGTTCCATAGGAAAATGATGAGTACGAGTACCCGCGCATAACGCGTGCATGAAAACCAAATTTCCCCTCAACCACATCTTATAGAGTGCCTGATAACTGGTAAAATCTATATCACAATTATCATCTGGCTTTTTTGCATGAAGTACACTACCGATATAAGGCTGTGCTTCGAATAACCTTTTCAGCCATTTGGATTCCTGTTCTCTTTTAATCACATATCGTTTAGTTCCACCCCGCAAATAGACGATAGGTAAACTATAAACCATATCACCCATCTTTGCGGTGTGGAAAACACCATTCATCATATTATTCTCCTTAATCACTAATTCTTTCTTTTTCATTCTTAACTGGATCTAACCACTTTGTCCACCACTTGAAATCTGACCTATCAAAATAATCTAAACCACGAACAGAAAGAAACCTTTCATTATTAATAATCATATCCCTGATACAATCGGCAACAATATCAGGTTCTTTATCATGTAGATCTACCAAATAGTGACCAAAAACATGTCTCGGTTCTGCATCTGGTGTCAATCGTACTAATTCAGAATCTGTATATTCTTCATCTTTAGAATATTCAAACTGAGGTGTAGGAATTTTATACCTTTGACATATCTGTACAAATTCATTTACAACCATCGTCCATTTTTTCATATTACTCATCTTTATTTACCGTTATATAAACCATGAAAAATGAAATCGAAACAATACCAATAATCATTATTTCATAGAAAAGAATAGATAAAAAATCTAAGAATAGATTCACTTATCTTTATACCTAAACCATATCAGGATACACAAAACAGTCATTATCAAACCGCCCCAATAGTTAAATTTTAACCAAAAACCAGATATTCTAGACAGATAAACATACAACAGACCTGAAGAATATCCAATACCATTCACAACTAACATAAGAAAACTTACATCTCTAGAACTCCTATTTTTCACAATTTTATAAACCTGTGGAACATATGCCCCACTAAAACAGACGGCTAAAAGTATCCCAAAGATCTGATTCATGTTTATATTATACCATATCTTTTCTTAAATTGCAAGATTAATTTTCTGCATGTGAAAGTTTACTGAAATTCCCCACCTTTTCAAATTTAATTATGTCCTGGAACCTGTCCATCAGTGAATCCCCCTTATGAGATATGACAAACACGTTAATCTTATCCCCAAGACTACTCAACAATTTCATAAATTCATCAGTACCAGTAGAATCCATAGAACTGTCAAACACTTCATCCAATATCAATAAATTGGTACTGGCACTATTTTTCAATTTCGCAATTGCTCTCCAAGTGAAAAGTAAAGACAAATCAATTCTCATTTTCTCACCCTCACTGAAATTAGCATATGAAAATTTATCACGAAAACGACTACGGATTGTTTCATTAAAATTTTCATCCAAAGTAAAATCAAAATAAGCATCCATAGCACTCAAATGCTTATTAATCAATTTATTCATTATTGGAAGATACTGTTTGATGATATTAGTTTTTATTCCTGTATCCTTCAATAGTTCAGATGCCATTTGATAATATAAAGTTTCTTCTGAAAGTTTATCCTTTTCACCCTGAACTTCCTGTAACTCTTCTTCTAACTCTGCGAGTCTTTGAAAATCACCATCAGACTTTGCTTTAACTTTTTCTAAATATTCAATTTTTTCTTTGGATTTGGTTACATACTCATTAATTCCAACTACCCGATGTTCAATTTTAGCAATTTCCGTTTGGCGATTATGAATATCCCTTTGGATTTGCTCTTTCTTATTTATATCAGTTTCCCGACTACTTAATTCAACTCCAATTTTACTTAACCCTTCCTCGTTCTCCTTTTTACGTTCCTGAATTACACCCACGATTTCAAGTTTATGATCTTCTAAAATGTCTTGTTTACAGGTGGAACAACTATCTGTCTCGGCAAAAAATTTTAAATCTTTATTATAACGTGATACATTTTTCTTAATATCTCGTTGAAAACTCTCCAATTCTGCATATTCGGTTTTAGTTTTACTTAAATCTGAAATAGATTCCAATAAAGAATCAACCGTTTTTTGTTCTTCTAACTGATCTTTCTGTAATTTTTCTATCAGTTTAAGATTCCCTTCTACATCCTTTTTTGATTCTTCTATCCTATCGTTATTTATCTCTTTGACTTCAGAAATATACTTTTCCTGAACCTTAACCTTTTCACCCAAAACAGAAATAGAATTTTCAAAGTCCTTTAATTTATTCTTGGAGTCTGACATTTTAGTTTTCAGGATCCAATTCATAACAGAAAAAATCTGAATATCCAATAAATCTTCTATTATGTCCCTACGATACTGACCAGCTAATTGCATAAAAGGTAGAAACGAACTTGCACCTAAAACCACAATTTGAGTGAAAGATTTATAATTTAATTTCAAAATTTGTTTTTCAAACTTTTCTTGTGTGTCTTTCTTCTTCCCTTCCTGATCCAACAATTCCCCATCAATATATATCTCTAAAATATCCGGCCAGATTCCTCTCTTAATTTTATATTCTTTAGTGCCTACTGTGAATTCTACCTCGACTAACATACCACGACCATTCACAGAATTGACTAATTGTGCTAAATTAATTTTTCGAAAAGGTCTACCGAATAAACCATATGCCAAAGCATCCAATAACGTAGATTTCCCAGAACCATTTTCCCCAATGATTAAAGTCATCTGAGTATTGTTTAGATCAATTTCAGTAAACCTATCACCAGTGGATAAGAAATTTTTCCACCGCACCTTGTTGAAATTTATCATCTAATCTCATTTGCCTCTGTATAGATTCCCCTTAAGATAGAATTCAACTTGTATTTATCCACATCCATTTCCATGCCTTCAACATATTTTTCCAATATAGAAAGAGTATCTTGTGCTTCATCTACAAAGTCATCTTCATATAAGGACCAATCCGGATTAGAATCCAACACTGTAAGATTTGCCGGATTGGATCTGTTCAACTTTTCTAAATATTTATCTAAGTAAAACGGATTATTCTTTTCCTCGACTATCACCTTAATATAACAATTTTCAAAGGGAGAAAAATCTATCATCAACTCATCCAACTCTTCGACCCCATGATCATTATAGTGTAATTTATAAAATAACCGATTAGGGTTTTTCACATATTCTAACTCTAAAGTTTCTGTATCAAAAATATGAAAACCCTTATTCTGTTCACAATCTGTCCACATCATCTCGTATGGTGTTCCCAAATAAAAAATATGACTATTATCATTTTTCTCATGGAAATGTCCAGAAAACACCATATCAAATTTCCTAAATAACTCTTTCGAAAACCCATGTTCACAAACTATATTCGAGTGCATTGTAAAACCATTGACTTCCAAATGACCCATAACTATCAAAGCATCTGTATTTTCTAACTCATCAAGTGCATCATCTCGAACATCATGGGATATCCAAGGACATAGTAAAATCTTACAACCATCAAAAGAAACTGTTTCAGCCGATTCATAAACCTTAATCTCAGAACTTGTACCAAACAGTTCTTGAACCGAATTTACCTGATTTGTATTACGATAATAACAGTCATGATTTCCGACTATGATATGTGATTCTATACCTAACTGAGATGCCGGATTTATAAACTTTTCCTGTAAATTTTTGAGTGTAAGATAACTTATAGATTTTCTCTTATCAACCAAATCACCAAGATGAATAATGGTTTTGATGTTATGTTCCTCCAAATATGGAAAGAATAAATCATCATAAAATTTATTCATATAGGATTGGATTGTAGAATTATCATTCCTAGCCCCGAAATGTGTATCTGTGATTAATGCAATTTTCATGTTCCTCCTGTTAAGGTTTCAACCGACTTCAGAAATTCATCTCTCATAGAAGAAAATTCTTTATCAAAGTCAGATAATTGTTTTTCCATCTCCATAACCCACATACCAAGGACAGTAGCAGCACGTGAACGTTGATTCCAAGTCTTCATTGTACTTTGCATCACCAAAATCTCTTCCAAAACCACATCAGGAAGAGGCACAACATTAATTTTTTCCATTTCTTTAATCATCCATAAACCCTTCTAATGTAGAAGAGGCTTTCTTGTTCTTACTGGATTTACTTTCAAGTCTCTTCTCATATTCTAAAATACTATCGTAATTCTTCTTATAAGTTGAAAACATTTTTCTCGACTCCGGATCATCGAAAGTGGCAAGCTCACTAGAAATTCCCGAAGTTTCTGTCACTTTATATTTGACATAAGTTTGTTTTTTCTCTCTTTCAATCCTCCTTAAAAAGGCATAATATACGATTTGAGTAAAATACGAAAATGGGTTTTTGGATTTTTGTGGATCAAAGTTTTTACAATATCTCACACAATTTTCAACACCATCCATCACCATTTCATCTCTAAATGTGTAGTTTATAAAATTGGGTCTGTTGGAAAGTCCCTCTGCAATCTTCAGAAAACACTCCCCAACATACTCAGGAATTTCTGGATATTCTTCTCCAGAATTTTCAGATTGAATACACGATTTTTTGTATTCTTTTATGGTTTCAAAAAATACTTTATTATCAACATAGTCGGCCACAAATAACTCCTTTCCGAAATTATGATTATATTATACCATATTATAAAGAAAAAAGCAAGAAAAAAATATTTATGTTAATTTTCATTTTTCCTTGCTTTTTGTTGTTTTTTATGGTATAATTACGTGTTCAAACGTTCCAAAGGGGGTAGATATATATGGATTGTCATGAGTATTTCTTGATTTGATAATCAAACCTCTCCCCATCATATATTTTTAAACGTTCTAGGAAATGTCTAAAAGTGTAATTCTGGTGATCACCAACACAAAGGTCATCGGATATATCATACAAAATAGCAGAATCTTTATTTTCAGAAGTTCTCAGACCCCGACCTATCGATTGCAGATTCCTAATTCTACTTTTAGATGGAGATGCGAAAATAACGTTATTTAAATTTTTGATATTAATTCCTGTAGAATAAGTTCCATATGAAGCAATTATGATATTTCCCGTACTACTATCAACATCTTCACGGATTTTTTCACGAGTCATAGTATTTGTTCCTCCGTGGATGAAATTGACATTTCTATTTATACTGGCTAGTTTGTCGTATAGAATTTTCCCATGTTTTTCAACTAGAAAATATAAGACCAGAGTATTTCCTTCTAGTCTGTTAGCCAATTCCACAATAAAATTATTTCTCCTTTCATGTGAAACTAACCATTGAATTTCTTTTTGGTAATCTAATTTTTTAACAATAGCTTTATCTTCATCGGTATATTGTAAAACGGCACAATGAATTTCTAGTTTAGCTAAATATTCCTTATCCATTAAATCTTTAGTGGATATTACCTCATATGCCTGACCAAACAATCCTTCCAAAACCAATTTGTGAGTTTTAGTTCCGTCTAGAGTTCCTGTTGTTCCAATCCTATATGGACATTCTACCAATTTTGTCATAATGTTAGTTAAGGATTTAGATTTAAACCCATGTGCCTCATCCCCAATAATCATACCAAACTGTTTAAAGAAAGCTAAACCCAATCTGTGAATAGATTGCCAAGTCGAAATAATAATGGGTTTATCAGTTTCTTTATCTTTTCCAGAATAAATTCTATGGCAATATGAATCAGAATCCCAATCTATATTGACTGCATATTCGTCAAAATCCTTATACATTTGTTCCACAAGACTAGTCGTAGGAACTACAATTAAAATTTTCTTATCGGAAAACCCTTCATAAGTTCTAATTAATGTGTAAATTATTAAGGATTTTCCTGATGCTGTCGGAGATATCAACATACACCTTTTTCTAGAAAGTGCTTTATGTACCGCATCATATTGGTAATCTCTCATTGGAAACGGCAATTGGAGTCTCTTAACAATCCCACCCACAATTTCTGGAGTAACTGGAACTGGATCAAACTCCGACCCATATTCTAATAAGTATTGTTTACTTCTTGCGAATTCTTTTAGATGTGGTAAGAGTCCAATATAAAGTTTTCTGAAGTGGTAGGAAAACAGTCTAATTTTACCATCCCATGCACGCGCACGGAAAGAGGGCATAAATTGGTGTCCTGGAACTTCGAATGTAAAATAGTCGGATATTTCTTGGGCGGTACTGTTTTCGCATTCTAACTTCATGTAGACTTCGTCTAATTTGGAAAGGGAGATTGCATCATAAACCATTCTTAAATTTTATCCAATCGATAGCACTTTTTATGTCATACCCTCGTGATTTTATAGAACTCAGGGTTTTTTCTAAAAAGTCTATTTTCAACTTGTGGTAATTTAATTTCTGTTTGAATTCTTGTAATTCTTCATCTGCATTCAAATAGAAATCTAAATCTCCCTTCAATACTTTTATATCGAAAGGTTTTTCACGATATTCTTCTGCCGAAGCTTTACCGAGATAGTAATGCCTTTTTTGGAGTAAGACATAATCATGTTTCTGTTTTATCACAGAATACTCTGCACCGGCATCGATGAAAAATTTCAAATACTTGTCATGGAGCATTGCTTGGTTGGATGCTTCAATCTCAAGTAATTCCTTATTTAGTGGGGCCAAATCTTTTTCTGTTTCTTTATATAATTCTTCTAATGTCATAGTTTCTTTATAATATAATCTCTAATCATGAATGTACTGTTAGCAATAATAGCGGTGTTTTCACCTGCACTGTCAAATGTGATTGCACTTAAACTTGAAGGAAATATAGATCTAAAACTGACCTGAATATTGACGTTTTTGTTGTTTGTTAGAATAGATAATACAGCATCAGAGGTAACTGCTTCTAATTCTGTTGAATTCGATTTATTTAATTGTATAATTTCTGAATCAGAATCAACCAAATCCCTGTATTGTTGTGATTTTTCTGGCCATCCTAATCCCAACATCCAATTCATAATTTCTATGTAATTTGCCATATCTTCATCTACTAAAAAATTTAATTCCAGAGATTCAAAAGTAAGTTTAGTTCCTGGAAATGGGATATCTATAAGTGGAGTAGGTAGGATAGTTTCCTCAAGACTTATCCCAGGCAGATTCACTCCTTGTGTAAAGAATGTTACATTCGGAAGTCTAGCAATATCAAACCGAAATGAAACGGGACTTAGTAAATTATAATTTGAAGGTAAATTTTTAATCAATGACATAGCACTTTTATTTATACAACAAAAAAGGGGCCCTAGCGAGGGGCCCCCTTCAAAGTCGGGGAAAAGTAGGTCATGATGATAACCCCGACTGTCCTAAGGTAAAACTCTTACATCAAGTTCGAAACTTTGACTGAACGATAGTAACTGTTACTGTCCGCAGAACCAGCTCCGGAAGTAGTAGAAACGAATGGGTTTTGTTGGAGACCATATCGAGTCTTAAATCCGATTTTTGGTTGGAACGTTTGCTCACCCATTGCACGAACCATTTGTAATGGAACATATGGACAATAGAAGAGACCAGCATCGTATGAAGAAGTACCTTTGTATCCAATAGTGTAATACTCTGTACCAGTTTGACTCAAAGTAGCACCAGGATTTTGGAAATATGGATCGATATAGACATTATAGCGACCATTTAAAACACCAGCAAAAGTATTTCCAGCAACATCAGAACTCAAATCGTTTTGGATGGCAGGATTATAATCCAATACACCAGCCATAGATAGAGCAGAAGCAATATCAGCAGAACAGATTATGACATTACCACGACCACGACGGGTATCGTTAGCAATAGCATTTGCATCACGTTCGATTTGGAACATCAAACCTTTAAACTTTTCAACTGACCAACGACCGTTAGCATCTACATCTAAATCGAAAGTACCTTGAGTGGCAGTATTAACCTGAGCACCTGGCTTAGCGATGTTATTTACTGTACGGACCACCTCCCTATTGATTTCCGCTAGGATCTCAGTAGATAGAATGTTGGAAAGTTCTGTCTCTGCATCAAGACCGTGAATTGCTTTCAAGTCTTGTGCGAGTTCAGTGGTGTATTCGGCCTTGAGGGCACGAGAATTAGCAGTAACAGTAGCTTTGTCAATACTAAAACCCATTTCACGGAAATAATCCGTTGATTGGTCAGTACTTCCAAGTGCTTCTGATTTTGCTGTGTTCATTCCACCAGCAGTTTGACTGCCATAATTTCCACTAGCATGGAAAGGATCAGTGTGAGGTTGAGTAGTGCTATCAACACCAGCAACCGTATCACCTGAATCGGAACCAGAATGACCCGTAACTGCTTCGTCGAATAATGCTTCAGCAGCTCCACCAGCAACATCAGCTCTGGTAGCACCATCTTTTTGAATATAATCTGATTTCATACAGAAAATTAGTCCAGTAGGACCTGACATTGGTTGAACACCAACGATATCATATGCAATCAGTTGTGGCATAGCTCGTCGTACGAGACTAATTAGAATTGGATCATAACCAGCTACTGGTGAACTGGCACCTCCACCAAAACCTCCAGTTCCGGCTGCATTAGCAGGAGCGGCCTCGAACAATTGGCCGTTTTCGGCTTGTTTTTGTTCTTGGATCGATCGTTCCTGATTTTCTAGTAATACAGCAGTAACTGTCCTTCTATAAGGATCGGAAATTTTAGGTAGAGAAGGATGATCTAGTACTGGGGCCCATTTTTCGGCCATTTGTTCGGATAAGTACATTTATTCTTCTCCTTATTTAGTTTTGAGTTCCAGCACGTTCTAATAAGGTAGTGTATCGTGACATTCTATCACTTACATCACCCTTAAATTCTGGTGCTGATTCTTCCTTAACTTCTTTTTTCTTGTTCTTAAAATACCCTTCTTTGATAACTTGAATTTTAGATTTCAATTCTTCAGCATCTGTGAAAGATATATCTTCGACAAGACCTTGTAATTTTTCTTTCTGTACTTCAGACAAGTCAGCTATAGCTTCTTGTACGATTTCACGTTTTTCGTGATCAGAAAGTTTTTCTTGTAATTGGATATTCTTGTCAATTTCTGTATTCAACTTTTCTTCCAAGTCTTCTACTCGACTGGCGAGTTCGTCAAATACATCAACCTTAGCATCCGGAACATCAATGTAATGATCTTCAAACAGTGTTTTAAGACCTAACATGAAATCTTCAGTTAATTCTGTGCGGATACCTTTATCTAATTCTAAACGGTTTTCTTCCATCCATTCTTCAGAAATATAATTTAGATATTGATCTAGATTAGTTACCATTTCTGCTTCATGATCAGCAATAGCAATATTTAGTTGATCGTCAAATTGTTCTTTCAACTGTTCTACTGCAGAATTAACTTTGGCACTAACGGCACTTTCAAAAATAATTCCTGCTTTTGTACGAAATTCTTCAGAAAGATCTTCACCACTTAATAGGGCATCGACATCTTCATTAACTTCTTTGGAATTATCTTCAAATGTAATCGTTGGATCAAAACTAGACTTAACAACCTTCTTTTCGGAAGTTGCTTCTTTCGTGAGTTTTGCAATCGTCTTTTTGTTAGATTCACAAAATCTTCTTGCTGCTAGTGTGGCTTTCTTTGAAGTTGCCCCCTTGACGTTTTCTTTGATGGCTTTAGCAACAGCACTAATTATATTCTTATACTGTTCTGCATATTCGTCATCACCTTCAGTTTCCATGGCATCTTTAGCATCATCTGATTCTAAATCATCATATGCAGCTTGGAGTTG
>VTLG01015076.1_pt1 | contig 17042 bp, 9 predicted proteins | sample 4694571 | NCBI WGS metagenome assembly VTLG01 (sample SAMN12604809, study PRJNA352737) | marine metagenome | biome: ENVO:00000447; feature: ENVO:00000209|ENVO:00000569|ENVO:01000036; material: ENVO:00002151; isolation source: viral sequences binned using virsorter ...
ACGTAGCTACTGAAGATGCTAGAGCTTCTGTCTCTGGTGTTAACAATAACTACGGTAACGCTACTGACTTCGCTAATACTTGCGGACTTATCTTCCAGAAGGAAGCTGCAGGTGTTGTTGAAGCAATCGGACCACAAGTTCAAGTAACATCTGGTGACATAAATGTGATCTACCAGGGTGATGTAATACTCGGACGCCTCGCAATGGGTGCCGACTTCCTGAACCCAGCTGCTTGTGTAGAACTGTTCGCAGGAACTACAACTAAGCCAGCCGCATTCGGTGCAACATATCCAGCTAACGCTTAATAGCTTATACATACGGGGGACTTCGGTTCCCCTTTTTCTTTAATAATAATTATGCCTTTTCCAACCACTAACGCCACTAAAGAATTACCTGCCATAAATCAAATACTGTCGTCATGTGGTCAGGCTCCTGTAACCACACTCGATCAAACCAACCCAGACGTTGCGATTGCATACGACACATTGTTACAGGTAAATAGAGAGACTCAAGCTGAAGGATGGACTTTTAACAGAGAACCTCACTACGAGTTTGTTCCCGATTCAAATAATGAGATAACTATACCTAATAATATATTACAATTAAAACTATCTGAGACTGGAACTAATGGTCAATACGATGGTACTAGAAGAAACGGTAAGTTATATGATAGACTTCATCATAGATATACTTGGCCTGATCATTCTAAAGTAGAGTGTGATGTAATATGGGAATTCGATTGGGTAGATATACCTGAACCTATACAGAATTTCATTGTATCTAGAGCTGCTGCTATCACATCCCAAAGGATTGTAGGCGACCCTACTCAGTATGAAATGCTGCAGGCTCAGGAAGCCTATGCTAGATCTACTGCTTTAGAGTATGAAACATCACAAGGAAATTATACAATATTCGGACACCCATATGACAAGAGTAACTACTATGCTAGTTACAAACCGTTCCAAGCACTTCAAAGATAATGCCAGCAATCAGCCAACGAGTGGATAATTATCTCGGTGGAGTATCAAGACAATCTGATGATAAGAAGCTTCCAGGCCAAGTTAAGGAGTGTCTTAATGGGTACCCAGATCCTACATTTGGACTCACTAAAAGACCTGGCTTCAAGTGGATTAAAAATCTAGGTAGTGGTACGACATATGATAATTCTAAATGGTTCTACATAGCTAGAACAAAAGATGAAAGATACATAGGATGTATCACACCTAAACCTAATAGTGGTTATGGTGATATAGATATATGGAATGTTGATGGTACAGTATGTACTGTTAATATGGATACATCTACAGCAGTTAATGCAGTTAATTACCTAACAGGAGCTCGTCTAAACTACGAAATTTTAACTGTACAAGATACATCTATTATAACAAATAACTTAGTTACTGTTGCTAAACAAGCTGATGCTACATTCAATACTAACAGGAAAGCTACACTTGTATTAAGTGGTTCACCAGTAAGTAATGTTTATACAGTAGTTGTTGATGGTAATACTATTACACACAGCAGTAATGCTAGTGGTACATATGATACTATCCTATCAGCTTTGAAAACAGCGATAGATGCTTTAGGTATATCTGGATTAACAACAGTTAAATACAGAGAATCTTTACATCTAACAGATAGTAATTCTACAATTGCTATTAGTGCTACTGGTGGTCAAGCTGGTGACTCTCTATATGTCTTCCAAGATCAGGTAGATAATGTCACAATGCTTCCACAACAATCCTTCCAAGATCATGTAGTAAAGATTGTCAATACTAACTCTACAGATGATACATACTTTGCTAAATTTGTAGCAGATAATGGAACTTCTGGTTCAGGTCACTGGGCAGAAGGATTAGATCCTGCTACTTCTCCTGGCTTAGATGCGTCTACAATGCCACATGAGTTAGTTAATACAGCATTAAATACATTTACATTTAGACAGGTTAGTTGGACAGCAAGAGCTGTAGGTGATGATAACACTAACTCACACCCTAGTTTTGTTGGTAAAAAAATTCAAGCCGGATTCTTTTATAACAATAGGTTAGGATTTTGCTCAGATGATAATATATCTATGAGCCAGTCACAACAGTTCTTTAATTTCTATCATAGCTCAGCACAGACAGTAACAGACGCAGACCCTATAGATTTAAGTGTGTCTACAATTAGACCAGCTACTCTAGTTTCTGTATTACCTACAACTCAAGGCTTACTATTATTTAGTAAAGACCAACAGTTTATGATGTCTTCTGTTGATGGAGTTCTGACACCAACCTCAACAAATGTGCGTGTTATAGCTAGTTATGATATGGATATAGATATCACACCTGTAGACATGGGTGGTATTATACAGTTCTGTAGTAAGACTCCTAGTTATACTCGTACCTTTGGTATGCAAACCTTTGGTCAAGATGAAAACCCTAAGATTTTAGATATAGGAAGAGTAGTTAATGAGTGGGTACCAGCTACAGTTGATACATTAATAGCTAGTCCACAGAATAAATTCTTAGCATTATCTGATCAGTCTTCAAGGAATGTATACTTTTATAGAACCTACCATGATGGTAAAGAAACACTTGTTGAAGCTTGGTTTAACTGGCAATTATCAGGAACTGTACAGACAATTGCTGTTGACTCAGATGATTTCTTTGCAGTTACTAAACAAGGTACTCAATTTACTTTATCTAAATCTAGCTTAAGCCAAAGTCCACAAGATGCTATCATTGTTAATAATGATGGTCAAAGAATCAACCCTTGCATGGATCTATACACAGAAGCAAGTAATGTAGCAGGTAATAATAAAGTAGATTATGATACTGCTAATGACTTTTCTAAAGTATTTATACCTTGGGATAACGTGACAGGATTAACACCTGTAATTGTTATTAAAGGTACTACTGCTACAGGACAGTTCATTGAGTCTGGTTTCACTACTACACCTACTGTAGTTACTAATGATGGAGATCCATATTTCAAGGTTCTTAGAAAAGATCTAACTAGTGTAGAAGATGATGTAATTGTAGGATGGAAATATGACTATGACATTGTATTACCTAAGACATATTTTAGAAGAGATGAAGCAATGAAGTTAACAGACTTCACTGCTAATCTGACTATTAACAGAATGAAGTTCTCACTTGGCTTGTCTGGTGTATGTGGATTTAAACTAAAATCTACAGGTGTTAGACAAGGAGAAGTGACTAGAACTGGTGATGGTAGTACAACTATATTTACTTGGATCGATGAAGACTTTAACTATGTTGATGATGATCAAATTAAAGTACAGGTAGATGGAGTTGTATCCACAGCATTTAGTGTATCAGGACTTAACCAAATAACCTTTAATTCAGCACCAGCTGATAAAGCTAAGATACTCATATATCTTGATGAATGGTATAACCTAAACCCTACTATTACAGCTGACACTTACTTAGGTAATGATATTGCTATAACAGATCAGTCTATTGTATCTATACCTATTCATCAACGAACAGATAATTTCCAACTGAGAGTTTTTAATGACTCACCGTTCCCGGTGTCTTTAAATTCAATGATGTGGGAAGGTCATTACTCACCAAGATTCTATAGGAGGAAATAGATATGATGAATGAATTTGGCGTTCCAATGAATGACGCCGAAAGAAATATGCTACCTAATCCAGGTAAGGCTTTTCTGCAAGAGCAGTTAGCTACATCTGGTATGGAGATGCGCTTAGAACCAACCACTGCTATCCTAATTGGTGCAGGAGTATCTGCTGTTGGTGGTTTTATTGGTGGTGGTATGGCAGCTGATGCTGCAGCTGAACAAGCCGAAGCACAAAATAAAGCAACACATGCTAGGTATCAATATGATCTAAACATGTGGGACATGAAGAAGTCACAACTCCAAGCTGAAAGGCAGGAGGCTGTTGATGGTATCATGACTGCAGCTCGTAATGAAGGAAAGATACGAGCATATAAAGATGCTGCTAATGAAGAACAATATCATTACTCATTAAGAATAAGAAATAATCAACAGGCAGCTAACGAAGCAGCTTTTACAAGATCTGAGGATATCTATTTCGATACTACTGATCTAAACTCCTTATCAGCTAAAGGAGCTATGGATAGTAGAATTATCCAACTTGAAGAAAGTAAAGATGAACAAGCATTCGATAGAAATGAATCTTGGATAGAAGCTTTGCAAGCTGAAGGTAGATTAAGAGCTAAAGGTGTGTCTGGTAGATCCACTGGTAAAGCTATACAAACTACCTATGCTGATTATGGTAGACAGATGGAAATGCTCAATGCTAGTGATGATAGTATGGGGCGTAATACTAGAGGTGTATTAGAAGAGATAATAAGAGATAAAACATCAGCTGATTTAACTGCTTGGGCTTCTAAGATGTTAGATCCAGGTGAATTACCAATGCCAATTAAAGCGGCACCAATACCAATACCTGAACTTTCTCTACCAAGAGCATTATCAGCATATGACTTTGGACCACAACCAGTCATGGGAGCTATGGCTTCGCCAAGTGCTGCAGCTAATGCTGTATGGGGACAGACAATTACAAGTATTGCAGGTTCTGTAGGAAGTGCAACTTCTGCTTATGCAGGAGCAGGCGGTTTTGGTGATGGGAGTGATATTGAATTAAAAGAAAATATAGAATACATAAGTCAATCTCCTTCTGGTTTAAACATTTACGAATGGAATTATAAAGGAGAACCAACTACAAATAGATACCGTGGTGTAATGGCCCAAGACCTATTAGCTAAAGGACACTCTGATGCTGTGTTTGAAGGTGAAAATGGTTACTTAGCTGTTGATTACAGTAAACTAGATGTTAACATGCAACGTGTTTAAACATGCAAAAGAAAAGATTCAAGCCTTCTGGTACGGCCAGAGGTTTTAAAGGTGTAGGCAGCGGACTCCAAATAGGGGAACGCCGCCTTACTGAACAACGCCAAAGAGAAATTGATGCTATAGCTTTATCTAAGGAACAAGCTAAGGAAGCATCAAATATCCACATAGCAGGTCTTACAGATGCCACTAAGTTTGAAGAAGGTATTTTAACTGTTAAGCAAAAGTTAGAAGCTAATGCAAGGCAGACTAGATATGATGCTATCAAAAAACACGCAGAAACTGATGTAAAAAGACTTGAAGGAGAGGCTAAAGAACTTAAGAAAACATCAGATGCCTATGCTAAATTAGCTCCTAAGTTTGCTCAGAATTTAGGTAAACTTGCTAGCGGTAGCTTAATGTTTGCTGATAGGCTTGCAGGTGAAGCACAGTGGAAAGAGTTAAATGCAAAAGGATTCTTAAATGAATGGCGTGATAATACTGTCAATAATAACTATAATATAGCCCAGAAGGGTACAGAAGGTACTATTGAGCTTTCTAAGGAAGATCCTGCAGCTGCTAATGAATTACAAAAACAAACTGTTATACTTAGTAGTTACTGGGCTCAGCAGAAATTACTAGCATGGGTTAAGGATAATAAAGAAAGTATTAGAAATGATATTATCGCTAACTTTCAAAAAGCTAGAGGTAATAATATCATCAGCCCAGATGGTACTGATACAGGATTAAAAGATAACAGTGGTGTCTATAGCTACCAAGAACATAATGCTATAGATGTTATGGATGCAGGTGCTAGAGCACTTCTTAGAAGATTTGGTATAAAGGAAGGTTCTGCAACTGGTGTTGATATTATTAATGAGGTAACAAACTGGGGAGCTGTTGATACAGATTCTTTCTATAAGACCAGGAAAGTTACTGAAACTCAAACTAGACTTGAGGATCTAACAAGCCTATGGGTAGCTGCTAGAAAAAATAACGCACCATTAGAACATCAAAACTTACTGTTTAATAACATAGTATTAGCTTATCATAACGGTTATTTTAAAGGTAAAACTAATAGAATAAATGACCCTACTAAAGGCGAACGTTTTAATTTAGGGGATTCTAGTATTGAAGCAGCTAAACTTATTGTTGAGAGGAATCTAGAAAATCTAGATACAGATGCTGATGTTAGAACACTATTTGAAGGTTATTTAATACCTGGTGGTAAAGAGTTATTTATTGTAAAACATGAAAGGCGCTTTGAAGATGAAGTTATCGAGCACTTTGTAACGATTAAAAACAAAGATGAAGAGGATAAAACTAAACTACAGAAAGCAAATGGTGTCGTTTTAGTTAACAGTATAAGAGAAAAAGCAAATGCAGCACGAGCATCAGAGACAGGAATCACTCTACAGAATAGGATAGAGTGGACTAAGGAGATTCTTGCAAGCCGTACTACGGAAGGGATGAAGAAAAAAGCCTTAGAGGAATTTAATTTTAATAAATCAGATTATAAGGATTTAGGTCTTTGGAATAACTTCATGATTGCAGTTAATGCCGGTGATGAAAAAGAGTGGATGAAAATCTATGGTGATTTACCTGCTTCTTTGAAGAAACGTGCAGAACAGAAGATTGAGCTTATAAAGATTATACATGAAAGTACTAGTGCTGTCACAAATAAACAAGGCACCACTCTAACAGGTATGGAAGCCTTTATCTATAATAATCGTTCTTTCTTTGAATCGAAAGATAAAGGTACAAATAAAGCAGGTAAGGTTTTAGATAGAACTGGAGAAAGAGCTCTTGATTTTTATAATCAAACGATAATTGATGAATTAACTAAGATTCAGCATCTACCTATGAGCTCTGCTGAAAAAATGGCATTAGCTCGTAAGAATACTGATGACTTATTTAATGATAGAGTACAGGTAAATGCAGATGGATTCCCAGTCAGTGGTGATGGTAAAAGCTGGAAGGGTTATACTGTAATCCAGCAAACCAACCCATTTAATTATCGATTACCTTCAGATGGTAAAGCTGGAGAATACACACCTTCAACAGTTTATATAAATTTTGAAGATGGAGATGCGAATAAAAACGTAGCTCAAACTGCTATTCTTAAAAAGAATTCCTGGGAAGATATCAATACAGCTGTTGAGGAAAGTAACGATAATACAGGTCCAATTCCATTTAAAGATGGTACTTTAGTAACTGGTATAGAGAATGGTTATATAAGTATTGATGAGGCTATCCGTAGTCCAAGATTCATGTCACCAAAAGATTGGGTTGATTTGAATACTTATATTGGTAATTTAAACGCTAAGAAGTTTAGAGATGGTGACCCGTATTTTAATACTAATAATGCTATAGTTAATGGCAAACCAGGTTTTGAAATTGGCACTGTTAAGGTAGGATCATCGACTTATACAGGACCAATATCAGTCTCTTCTTATGATATTACAGAACAATCTTGGTGGCCTAGACTTGTGGAAATAAGAATAGCAAGTGGTTCAGGTTCAGGTTCTTTAACAGAAATAGAGATATTAAATAAAGAGATTTTAAGAAGAGGCGGTGAGGTACTTTTAACACCTAACGGTTTAGATGCTAGTAAGATTCAGAATAATGGTAAACCAGTTAAACCTAGAGATGCATTTGGTGTAACTCAGTTCAATGCTTTTAAAGCACAAGGACATCTTCCCAAAACTAAGAATGTACAACTCTTTACCCAAGGTTTAGATGTAGATCAAATATTCAGTGAGACAACTGGAGTAACATGGGAAGTAACAGACAAGGGTATAACCTTCAGTAACCCTAAAGGGGCTATTGAAAATGACTTGGTCAGTGTTAAGTACCCCATTACATGGAAGCAATTGCAATCTTTAAATCTTGTAGATAGAGATGCTAATGAAGAAGACTTACCTGAAAATAGAACAACCGAAACAGGTTGGGTTAATCCTTATACTTATGATCCTTCTACTGACCAAGATGTTATAAAACATATAGCTGAAATAAACAAACGTAAAGCTGCAGCAAGGAAGAAATTCTTTGATAACATAGGTCGAGTGTTAGCAGGAACTGCAGGATTCAATACCGGCAATGGCTTTGGAATGAGGTCCTTTTAAATGGAAAATGAAATTGATGTAACTAGCATCGACTGGGATGATAAAGATAGGGAAGGCGGAGTACTAGATGAAGCTCCAGTAGAAGCTACAACGATAAATAATGAAATCATAGAACCTGAAGTTGTTCAAGGATCAGAAGGTGCTGGTACTTTCGATGCCCCGTTTGGTAGCAGAATAGGTTCAAGTACTGTAGATCTACGGATTCCTGAAAACCAGGCGAGGATGAAAGAAGAATATGATGCATACTGGAACTACGGTAAGAGGCGTGGATTCTTAGGAATACCTTATACACAAGCAGAGTTCAAAGATGAGCGTAATAAGCTGAAAGAGCAATTCTGGCAGAAATACTATGGTATGTCTCTAGAAGAATATGAGCAAGCTCTTGATGCTCCTGGGCCTAAAAGAACTATACCATTATATGGTGAAGTATCAGGTCCAAGTGCAAGAGATATGGGTGGTTTTTATCCAGGAACAGGCTCATGGAAAGGTGCTTTACATAATCTAAATAATAACTTTGTAACCTTATCTCTACCAGGATTAGCATTAGCTGATTTTGTTATGGATGCTGCAGGTACAGTAGTACCGGGCATGGATAAAGTAGATGATAGATGGGATGAAGCTACTAAAATGGATAATGAGGTATATCAAACTACTAGAGAAATCTTATCCGTTGTACTTCCTGCTATATATGCTGGTCAAGTGACACACGCAGGTCTTGCTAAAATACCTTTTTTAACTAAATCCTATCCATTTCTAAGTGGAGGAATGATAGCTAAAAACCTAACTAAGATAGGTGCTTATGGTTTAGCTGATGGTGCTGTTGCTTTACTTAGTGATACAAGTGAAGAGCACAACGCAGCTTATACTGTATCTAACTTACTACCAGATTTATTCGGACCTAAAGGTTACTTACCTATACCAGAAGCATGGAAAACTAAAGAATCTCAGAGTCCAGCTGCTCGTAAGATGATGAACTTCTACGAGAATACTGTTCTTGCTACTTTTGGTACCATACTTGGTGCTTTTATAGATAGTAAATCTGGGGTTAAGAATGCTGTGTCATTCATGGAACCTTTAGATGTAAATGCTAGTAGATATAAACAATTAGAATTACTTAAGGAAGCAGATAATGCTGAGTTAATAGAAATTCAAGAATTAAACACACTACTATTAACTGGTAAACTTAGTAGACAAAACGAGAACCAGATAATCAATAGAATAGTAGAGCTTGAAGAAAATTTAGGTATTAACCAAGGTTTAGAACAACGATTAAAGAGACAAGAGTTAGGACTTAAAGTAGAACAAGAAGCAGCTGCTAGACGTAAGCTACGAGATCTAGATCAAGCACAGCAATTAGAGTTAGATTTTGATCCTGATATAGTTCCTGAACTTGTTACTGACCCAGCTAGTGGTGTTAGGCAAGTACCTCCTCCAGCTAATGTAGCTAGGAATATGGCAGATACTACTGCTATTAAGATGGGTGGTTCTAAAGGTGATCCAGCTCCTATTATGACAGAAGCTATGAGAGAAAAAGGTCTCATGGTAGGTAAAACTTCCAGGGCTGCTGTTATGGGTGTTGCTGAAGAGACTAGAGATATTGGTCGATTTAATGCTGTCGTAGATGGTATTAGATATAGTTCTAAACAGATGAATGCTGCTGCATGGGATATCTATACAAGTATCATAGCTGCTGAAAATATAGAAGATGTTAGGCAGTTATTTGTAGATAACAGAGATGTTAAGAATTTCTTGATGGGTAGATTCAAGGTTGAATCAATTAACGAAGAGCAAGCGAGAGCCGCTGCATTCGCTCTAAGAGATCTTACTGATAGATTCCTTGGAAGAGAGGTTACAGAAGCCTCTGCGAGGGTTATGGACACCTTAGGTAGAGAATCTGCTACATTAGCTGAGACTATACAGAAAGGTGGTTCTTATGTAAATGATGATAGAGTGATGGATCTCATTATTGATAAGATGCAATTCTTATTAGATGAGTATGCGCTTAATAAATATCTAGCTGGTTGGCAGTTAAGAAATAAAAACTGGTTTGACCAAGTACCTCCTAAAGATTTCGATACTGTTGTAGAGCAACTGACTAAGGAGTTTACTGATGCAGAGAATGCTATACATGCTAGAAACTTAAGATTTACCCAAACCCTAAAAGAGCTACAGCAAACTAAACCTCACTTCCTACGTCCTTTAGTAGATGCATTTGCACATACTAATGGTGATGTTGATACTTTAGCTAAACTTCAAAAATGGGCTGGTCAACAAATCTCACCTATGGGTATGGTTAAGAGCCCTAATCCTAAAGAAATGAATCTATTTGCTAAAGGTTTATGGAGCATTGTAATGAACAATGTTCTGTCTGGACTATCAGCAGTTAGAGCTATGGGTGGTGCTGTACATGCACTAACCGTTAAACCTATTACAGATATCTTAGGTCATGGCTTCTGGGGAGCTGTTAAAGGTGATTTTACTGGCGTAAAGATGTCTCTTTATGCTAATGGAGCTATCTTTGAGACAAATAGAAGGGCTTTGAATGATGCTTTTGAGATGATGAAGAAAGCTCATAAAGATCCAGACATGATGATCAAAGCTTACCGTAAAGATTTCACATTTCAACTTGATCAGAGACATGGTATCTTAGATGAAATGCGGAAAGGCTGGGAAGTAGAAGGTGACTGGGGACATATGGTTCAAACTGATCTAGTTAATGCCATGAAAGACATAGGCAGGCACCCAGCTATGAGATATGGTATGACCGGATTGGTATTCCCTGATGCTTATGCATCTACTATGTTAGCTCATTATTTATCTAGAATACAAGCTTATGATGAAGTATTCAGTGAACTCGGTTACTTTAAAAGATCTAATGTACTTGTAGCAGAAGCAAAGCATTATAGGAAATTCTTTGATGCTAATGGTATTATTAAAAATGATGTACTACGAGCAGTAGCTGGTGAGATCCAACTTAACTTAGATGATGGTTTAGCTAATTGGTTAAATAAAGGTACAACTGCTTATCCAATAACTAAATTCCTCATGATGTTCCCTCGGACATCTAGTAATGCTATTAAATATTCAGCATCTTGGACACCACTAACATTAATACCTGGTTTTAATAAGTATAGTAAAACTATATATGCTAGAAGTTCTGATGAGATAGCAGGAGCATTAGCAGAGCATGGTATTGATGCAGCTAGGACTCCTAACGCCCAACTTATCTTTGAAAAACTACGTGCCGAATATACCGGTAGATTAATGTTTAGTGGTATGCTAGTAGCCACTTTATGGCAGTATGCTATGGCTGGTAATATCAGAGGTAGTGGGCATTATAATGCTGGACGTAGAACAAAAGAAAGAGATCAATTTGGTTATGATCCTAAGACTATTAATATAGGTGGTAAGTGGATAGAATATAAAGGTTTATTCGGTGTTGAACAGGTGCTAAGTATGTTAGGAGATATGGCATATTATGCTAGTGATCTAGAAGAAGGATTGCTGGAAAATTGGCACGCTAAACTATCCTGGACTCTTGCAGCTAGCTTCTTAAATGAAACACCATTACAAGGATTCGAACCTCTTATAGCCGCTACTAATGGTGATATAAGTGGTTGGAATAGACTTGTTGCTAACACAAGCAGATCTTTATTACCTTTGTCTGGTGGTGCTGGTGTACTAGCTAATGCTATTGATGGTGCTCAGAAAGATTTAGATGGATCAATAAAACAGTATATACAAAATAGATTACCTGGATTTAAAAATCAATTAGCTAATCACATTGATATATACACAGGTGATCCTTTAAATGATGTTAATAATCCAGTATTGAAGATGTTGAACGCTATAAGTCCTCATAAAGTTAGCGGTACATCTGAGCCTTGGAGGCGATGGTTACAAGAGATTCAGTATGATGGATTATCTAAATTAAGAAAAGATTCAACTGGTTCACACGAATATACTCCAAAAGAAAGAGAGTATATTTATACTAAAATAGGTGAGCAGCAAATCTATAAAAAGATTGAAAGGTTGATGAAATCGAAAAAGTATAGAACTGAAATTAATTGGTTGAAATCTTTTAGAAGTAGAAACTTAGTAGGTAATGAGCAAGGTTTAGAACTTAGGAGGAAATTCCTACCTGTTTATCAAGAGATAGATCTTATACTTAGAGAAGCACAGAAGATAGCAGAAGCTAAGCTTCTTCAAGAAAGACCAAATCTTGCTGAAACTATTAATAAACAGATTCAGATTAATAATAGAATGAAGCAAGGTGATGTTAAAGGTGCTGAGCGTGTATATAATAGACAAAATGAGGCAAGCAAACTCCTTCAATTCGGAGGATCACGTTAAATAAACTATGGCTGTTACAGAACAATCGTATACGGGTAATGGCTCCACCACCAATTACTCATTCACATTTCCATATTTAAAGTCAACTGACATCCAAGTTCAAGTTGACGCAGCTGTGACTACTGCATGGTCTTTGGCCAATGCTACCACGGTACAATTTAATACTGCTCCAGCTAATGGAGCCGCGATAAAAATCTTAAGAGACACGAATGTTGACAACCTGACAGCCACCTTTTATGCAGGATCAGCGATTAAATCGGAAGACTTAAACGATAACTTTACACAAAACTTATACGTTACACAGGAAGTAGGTAATAGATCCTTCGAGAATACTGGTACTTCTACCATGATTGGTAACCTCCAAATGGGTGAGGATACTAAGATTGTATTTGAAGGTGCTACAGATAATGCTCATGAGACTACTCTTACTGTTGCTGATCCTACAGCTGATCGTACTATTACCTTACCTAACGTAACAGGTACGGTAGTAACGACTGGTGATACAGGTACAGTTACATCAGCAATGATAGCTGACCTAGGTGTTGGTACAGCAGACCTAGTTAACTCATCAGTGACAACAGCTAAAATAGCAGCTGATAATATTACAGGTGCTTTAATAGCTGATGATCAAATAGATTCTGAGCACTATGTCGATGGATCAATCGATCTTGCTCACTTATCTTCAAACTCTGTAGATTCATCTAAGATTGTAGATGATTCAATAGTTAATGCTGATATTAAATCAGATGCAGCTATAGCTCAATCAAAGTTAGCTTTAGATGCTGATTTAACAAACCTATCAGGATGTCAATCAGGAGCTTCAGCAGCATTAGCAGCGTTAACACAAGCAGAAGTAGAAACCTTAGATGGTGTAACCTCAACTACTGCAGAATTAAACATACTTGATGGTGTAACTTCTACAGCAACAGAACTTAATTATGTTGATGGTGTTACATCTAATGTACAGACACAATTAGATGCTAAGCAACCATTAGATGCTGATCTAACATCTCTATCTAGTATGCAAACAGGAGCCGCTGCTAAGGTAGCACTTCTAACTGCAGATGAAGTAGAGAAGATAGATGGACTTACATCATCTACAACAGAATTGAACAAGTTAGATGGGGTTACAGCCTCTGCTACTGACTTGAACATAGTTGCTAGTATGACTAAGCAGACAACAATATCAGATAGCGATACATCGTATCCTACATCTGGAGCTGTTGTCGATTATGTAGCTAGTGCTTTACAACCATTCGGTGGATTTGAAGCAGTAGCAGATGAAGATAGCTTCCCAACAACACAACCAGCTTCTGGTGTAGTCATCAGTATTAATGATGCTGCAGGTGTTGTTATTAATGGTAGTGGTGTATCAACTACTGCTAGAACTACTGGTAATGGATCTGATAATGTAACTATTAATGGATTCCCTTCTAGCTTATATAGTACAACTCTATCAGCTGGTAATGGTCTACAAGTTAGTTCTACAGGATCTAGCCAAACATATACTTATCATAAACTATTAGCTTCTGAGACTGATGTTAAGCAGTTAAGTGATGATATAAATGACTTTAACAGTAGATATCGTATAGCAAGTTCTGCACCTGGATCTAATAATGATGAAGGTGACTTATACTTCGATACTGCATCTAACAAGATGTATGTATATGATGGATCAGCTTGGGGTGAAGTAACATCTACAGGTGACTTTAAGTATCTAGTACTGACAGAGGCTGGTACAACTAATGCTGCCTCATATGATGGTAGTAAAGTTAGCTTTGATTTAAAAGAGAATACTACAGGCGGTAGTGCAGCTAGTGTAACTAATGCAGCACAGTTGATGGTTAGCATTAACGGTGTTGTACAAAAACCTAATGATGGGACAAATACATCAGGTCTAGACGGATTCGTCATGACTGACGCTGATACCATTAAGTTTACAGCTGGTGTACCTACGGGTGCTAGTGTCTTTGTAGTACAATCTGGTTCAGCTTTAGCTATTAACGTAACTGGTGATAATACAGTTACAGAAGCTAAACTGAATGTATCTAATAGTCCTACTAATGACTATGTATTGACAGCTGATGCTACTGTTACTGGTGGATTGAAGTGGGCAGAAACAGCTGAATCTAGTCCTACTACAACTCGTGGAGATATCATCTACAGAGGTGCTAGTGCTGATCAGAGACTCGCTAAAGGAACATCTGGTCAATACTTACAGATAGGTGCTAATGATCCTGTATGGGCTGACGTTGTAGCAGCTACAGCTGACGGATGTCTATGGGAGAATAACTTAACAATATCTAATGATTATACTATAGCTTCAACTAAAGGAGCACACAGTGTTGGACCTATAACGGTCAATGCCACTGTAACTGTAAACGGAAACTGGGTAGTTAGCTAATGGGAATTACAATTAATGGAAGTTCCGCTGCAGGTAATATCGACCTGGGGACCAATGGAACAATAACAGATTTAGCCGTAGGTGGTTTACCTGACGGCACAGTGGATGGAGATAGTGTATCTACAATACCTGCCTCTAAATTAACAGGTGCTTTACCTGCAATTAGTGGTGCTAGTTTAACAGGTATAACTACACGAACAACTCCGTTTAGAAATATCATAATTAACGGAGCTATGCAGGTCGCTCAAAGAGGTACGTCATCTACAACCAGTGGCTATGCTACTGTAGATAGATTTACAACTACATGGAGTGGTCAGGATGAAGCTCCAACACAAGAACAAGCAAGCTTAACTACAAGTGACACTGGCCCTTGGGCTAAAGGTTTTAGAAAAGCATTAAAAATAACTAATGGCAATCAAAGTAGTGGTGCTGGTGCTGCTGATAGTAGCCAAACTCTTTACAAAATGGAAGGACAGGATCTCAACCATAGTGGTTGGGATTATGCAGACCCTAATAGTAAGATTACATTATCATTTTGGGCTAAGTCTAGTGTAGCTCAAACTTTCTATATAAGATTGAGAGGATATGCAACTGGTGGGCAAATGCAGTATTATGCTGGCTTTGCATTAGCTGCAAATACTTGGACAAAAGTAACTAAAACAATACCAGGCCATGCAAGTTTAGCGGACATACCTAATAATACTTCAACAGGATTATTCCTAGTGTGGCAGCATTATTATGGTACTGATTATACTGGTACTCAAACAGAAAACGCTTGGCACGCAAAGGATACAGCTAACAACTATCCTGATATGACCACTACCTGGTGGACTACTAATGATGCAACTTTTATGTTGACAGGCGTTCAATTAGAAGCTGGAGATACAGCAACTGCCTTTGAACATAGATCGTATGGTGATGAATTAGCTAGGTGCCGGAGGTATTATCATCATTGGGTTGATTCCTGGGATGGTACTGAGGCTACAACTGGTCTTATGTTTCAAAGTTACTCCTCTTCAGGAGGGCATTGTCCAATACATTTAGTTCCTCAAATGAGAGGTGTTCCAACAACTAAAGTTTCTAACTCTAGTAATGCTTGGCAATATATTGATGGAGGGAGTTCTGATGATTTCGATGAAATCGTAGGTAATAGTACTAGTATATGGACTAACCAATGCATAGAATTATACGCCCAAGGTAATTTAGGTACTACATCAGGTCATGCCGCCTTCGTAAGGTGTAAGAGTTCTCCTAACACTACTTATCTAGCATTTGATGCGGAGCTTTAATGATGACAATTACTTATAAAAAACTTAAAGATCCTATCTCAGGGACTGAAAGCGGTGTAGTTAAAAAGGACACCAATGATATAGCTGAATCATATATTCCTTTTGCTGAAGGAAATACAGATTATGCTGAGTACCTAGAATGGTTAGCAGAAGGTAACACAGCGGAGGCAGCAGACTAATGGCAGAATTAAAAATCAAAGCGGACTCAGGCGGTGGAACCGTCTCCTTTAAAGGTCCAGCAACAACAACAAGTAATGCTGCCGTTCAGCTCACTCTTCCAGTGGATGATGGGACTTCAGGGCAGTACTTAAAAACTGATGGCTCAGGTGCCCTTAGTTGGGCTACTGTATCTTCTACACCAGAAGGAACAGCAATTAAGTCTACCGGTGAAGCTGCTACTAAATTCTTAAGAGCAGATGGGGATAATACTTGTTCTTGGCAAATTCCTGATGGTAAAATAAAACAGGTTGTAAATATCAGGCAAACAGGTCAGTCTAATACCAGTAGTACTTCTTATGTTGCATTACATACATCACCAACTATAACTCCTAGTGCAACTAGCAGTAAGATATTGGTAATGTGGAATGCTTGGGTATATTGCGATAATAACAATACCAGTGTAATTAGATGTGATTCCCAGTACCAACTAACTAAAAACCATACAAGTATATCTGAAACAGTACTTTTCCAATCATTCTTTGGTAATGTTTTTACTGAAGATAGTGGTATGGATTGGATTAAATATGAGAATCAAAGTATTATACTTGTAGATGAACCTAGTACTACTGAAGCAATTACTTACACAATAAACGGTAAAGTAGGTGAAACTGGAACCTCTCTTTACGTCGCAGATGGCTCTTCTAGTAGAGCTTGGACATTAATCGAGTTAGCACCATGATAGATAAAACTAATAGAGCGTTACACTCATTATGTCCTGGTTCAGAGTGGGTCGTTAGAGATGGAACTATTACTTGGTTAAAAGAGAATGGACATACTCAACCAAGTCAGTCTCAGATTGATGCTGAGATTTCAAGATTAGATGCATTAGAC
>VTLG01015876.1_pt1 | contig 17042 bp, 9 predicted proteins | sample 4694571 | NCBI WGS metagenome assembly VTLG01 (sample SAMN12604809, study PRJNA352737) | marine metagenome | biome: ENVO:00000447; feature: ENVO:00000209|ENVO:00000569|ENVO:01000036; material: ENVO:00002151; isolation source: viral sequences binned using virsorter ...
CTTTTCCAACCACAAATGCAACACAAGAGTTGCCAGCTATTAACCAAATACTTACATCCTGTGGTCAGGCTCCTGTAACTACACTAGACCAAACCAACCCGGAAGTTGCGATTGCCTATGCTACCCTATTACAGGTGTCACGAGAGGTACAATCTGAAGGATGGACTTTTAATAAGGAGTACCACTACAAGTTACCAACAAATACTGACAAGCAGATTGTTATACCTAATAACATGATACAAGTTAAACTGTCAGAAAACTCACAAAACATGACATTTAGTGCTGTGAGAAGATCAGGTAAATTATACGATAGACAAAACCATACATACACATGGGATGTTGATGAACTTGAATGTGACATAACATGGGAATTTGACTGGATAGATTTACCAGAACCAATACAAAATTATATAACAGCCAGAGCAGCTACCCTAGTATCTGGTAGGATAGTAGGAGACGATGACCAGTACAAACGACTCAGAGCACAAGAACAAGAGATGAGAGTTTTAGCTAATGAGTATGAAACACAGCAAGGTCAGTTTACTATGTTTGGACATCCACAAGATTCACAAAACTACTATCAAAGCTATCAACCATTTCATGCTTTACAACGATAATGCCAGCAGTTACTCAGCGAGTTGACGATTATCTTGGTGGAGTATCTAGACAATCTGATGATAAGAAACTTCCCGGTCAAGTCGAGGAGTGTATTAACGGCTATCCTGATCCAACCTTCGGTCTTACAAAGAGACCGGGGTTTCAGCACATAGCAAATCTAGGTACAGGCACTACATACGACAACTCTAAATGGTTCTTTATATCTAGAACCGATAATGAAAAATATATAGGATGTATTACACCAGCGTCAGGAGGCTCTACAGGTGGCATCTTTATATGGAATGCTATAACAGGTGCAACAGCCCATCCAACATACGGTACAGGGGCACAGGCGTACCTTACAGGAGTACGTACAGACTATGACATACTGACTATACAAGACAAGTCTATAATTACAAACAAAATTACAACAGTAGCTAAGAATGCTGACCCTACATTCAACGCTAACAGACAAGGTACTATAAAAATAACTGGTGTATCTAACGACACTACATATAATATTAGTGTAGCTGGTCAAGCTATCTCAGCATACACATCACCTAACAACGCTACTTATGATACAGTTCTAACAGAACTTAAAAGTAGAATAGATGGTTTAAGCATATCTAACTTAACAGTTACTAAACTGAAAGACAATCTACGTCTAGTACGTACAGGTGCATCATTTACACTAACAGGTACAGCTGGAACTTTTAACAACCAGCTAAATGTATTTCAAGATCAGGTAGCTACTTTAGATGAATTACCTAGCGAGTCAGTACATAACCATGTTGTTAAAGTTATCAACTCTGGTGCACTAACATCAACATATTATTTAAAATATGTAGCTAACGATGGTACATCTGGACCGGGTTACTACGCAGAAACATTAGCTCCTGATACATCTACAGGACTTAATAACGCTACTATGCCACACCAGTTGAGAAATACTGCGGTTAATACTTTTGTGTTTGAACGTATTACTTATGATGCTAGAGCTGTAGGTGATGATGAAACTAACGATCATCCATCATTTGTAGATAATAAAATAACTCAGTCTTTCTTTCACAACAACAGACTTGGTTTTTTATCTGGCGACACAGTATCTATGAGTCAGTCAGCTAAGTTTTTTAACTTCTATCATACATCCGCACAGACTGTTACTGACTCAGATCCTATTGACATCAGTGCAAGTACGGTTAAACCTGTTGCACTTCATAGTGTAATACCATCTACACAGGGTCTAGTACTATTTAGTGCTAACCAACAGTTTCTTATGGGAGCTGGCGATGGTATATTAACACCAGCTAAAACAGTGATACGTACCATAGCTAACTATGAGATGGATACGATTATTGACCCTGTTGATACTGGTACTACGATTAACTTTATCAGTAAGACACCTAGTTATACTCGTGTCTTTGCTATGGTTACACGTGGAGAAAACGAAAACCCACAGGTAGCTGACATAGGTAGAGTTGTAAACGAATGGATACCATCTACAGTTGATACATTAATCTCAAGTGCACAAAACCAGTTTATTGCATTTTCAAGTCAGTCAAGTAGATACATATATTTATTTAGACAGTATGTAGAGGGTAAAGATGTTAAGTTACAGACATGGTTTAACTGGGAAGCACCCGGTAATGTACAAACTATAGCAGCAGATTCTGATGAATTTTTTGCTGTAACAAAACAGGGCGGACAGTTTACACTTAGCAAGGCTAGTCTTAGTCAGAGTCCAGAAGATGCTATCATTGTTAATAACGATGGTCAAAGACTAAATCCATGTATAGATCTATATGCTACAGCTAGCTCAGTTGTATACGACACAGCTGGTGAGTTTTCTAAATGTTTTATACCATACAACGATGCAACTAATTTAACACCAGTTCTAGTTATTAAAGGTACTACAGCTACAGGTCAATTTATTGAGTCTGGATTTACTATATCTCCAGAGCGTGTAGTAGAAAGCGGTAATACGTATTTTAAAGTACCATTTAAAAACTTGACAAGTATAGCAAGCGACGTTATAGTAGGATATAAATATGACTTTGACGTTACACTACCTAAAACATATTACAAAATAGATGATGATATGAAACGTAGTGACTTTACTGCTAATCTTACAATAGCTCGCATGAGATTTGCTGTAGGACTATCAGGAGTTATGGGTTTTAAATTAAGATCTAAAGGTATACGTCAGGGTACACGTGAGTATACAGGTGATGGATCTACTACAGTATACAACTGGGTAGACGATGACTTAAGTTATGTAGATGATGACCAGATTAAAGTTAAGTTAGATAACGTGGTAACTACAGCATTTACTGTAGATACTACAAGTGGTACTGTACCAAAAATTACATTCAACTCTGCACCAGCTAACGGTGCTAAGATACTTATATATCTTGATGAGTGGTATAGTTTAAACCCAGTCATTAATGCTGACCAGTATCTAGCTAATGATATTCCTGTGTCAGATCAAACTATATTTACATTACCTATACATCAAAGACCAGATAATTTTACATTGCGATTATTTAATGACTCACCGTTCCCTGTCTCTCTTAACTCTATGATGTGGGAAGGAATATACTCACCTAGATTTTACAGGAGGACATAATGGCTATAGTCGGAGCACTTATTGGCGGAGCTATAGGGCTGTATGGAGCTAAAAAAAGCTCTGATGCAGCTAAAAAAGCACAGCAAGACCGCAACGATGCAACAGAGGCACAGTATCAATACGACGTTCAAGCATGGCAGATGCAAAAAGAAGCTGCTATTGCTAAACGTGATTATGCTGTAAAAGAAATAGAGATGCGAGCTCAACAAGAAGGACAGCTCGCTGCATACAAAGATGCACAACAAGCACAGTCATATAATTATAATCTTCAGATACGCAACATGCAGCAAGATACAAATGAAAAGATGTATCGAAAGTCTGAAGATATATTTGCTGAACAGCTTGGCATAAATGCTTATGAAGAGCGACAAGCTAGATTAAACGAGAAACGACAGTTAAAAGAATTAACTACTCAAAATTTATATCAACAAAATGATGCGTACCTAGAAGCTTTACAGGCAGAAGGTACGATACGAGCAAGAGGTGTCACAGGTAGAACTGCTGATAAACTTACATCAGTAGCTGCACTACAAGCCGCACAAAAAATGACTATGTTAGACTTGTCACTAGACAATGCTACGGTTGAGTCACAGAGTACAATGCGAGCTATCGGAGCAGAACGGGCTGTAGCTGATCTTAATGCTTACGCAGCTAGGATGCTAGACCCCGGCACATTACCAATGCCTATTGCACCATTACCTACACCACAAGCTACATTCTTATATCCACGGGTATACGAAGATTATGACTTTGGACCACAGCCTATACGAGGAGCTATGATATCTCCATCGGCAGCAGCTGCACAGGTCTGGGGTACAAGTATCAGCAGCTTGGCTGGTACAGCAACATCTATTGTAAATCAAATAACTCCTTCAATAACAGGAAGCGGATAACATGGCAACAGCTAAAGACTACAAGGTCTACGGATCTGGTGGTAAGCAAAGAAACAAAAGATTAGACGATGGCTTACGAGCTATGCAAATCCAGACTGATAGACAGGTTAATGCTCTACAGAAACTGGAAGCACAAAATCGGCTACAATCTCAAGCTTACATTTCTGGACTAGAAAGTAAAGCAAAAAAAGAATATGAAAACAGAAAGCTTCTAAATAAATTAGAAGATGAAATTCCACGTAAAATGCGTGCTGATTCTATTAAGAGAAATGCAGAAATAACTGTTAAGTCTCTTAAAGATCAAGCAGCAGAAAATGATAAGCTAGCTCAAACGTGGGCTGGCTTATCTCCCACTCTCGCTAAAAATGCAGAAGACTTATTTAATGCTACAGAAAAATATCTAGGTCATACAGATGCTATCGAAAAGTTTAACGATATGCAAGCTAATGGCACTCTTGAGAAATCTTACAAAATGTTTGATAAGGTAAAAGGGCAAGCCGGTACTATGGATGTAGCGAATGAACAATATAAAGCATACGAGAGACAAGATAAAGAAGTTGGAGATTACTTAACAGAGATACAAAAAATACGTAACCCGTATCTTAAGACACTGTTGTTTGAAGACCTAAAGAAAAACTTTGACGGATTAGAAACACACTTTCAAGCTTTCTTAAAATCAGGCGATGGGTCACTATACAACAGAAAAGATATACTAAGTCATTATCAGTATCGTGCTTTAGAATGGTTAGAGCAATATGGCATCAAACCTGACTCAGAGATTGGTTTTAAAGTACAGCAACTATTTAGGAATAAAGGAGCCACTGCTCAGAACCAACTAGAGTTAGGTCATCAACACTCAAATCATACTAATATAATAGAGTCAGCTGTCAGTGAGATTGGTGCATTAAATGCTAACCCACCTGATTTAGCTAACTATAAAGATGATGTACCGGGTTATGAAGCCGCAATGGCAGCTCACAAAGAGCAGACAAATGCGTTGTGGATTAAAGCTGTAAATAGTCAACATCAGTTACCATTAGTAGGTAGCAACGGAGCATATGCTCTAAATAAAGCTCCTAACATGCGTAACTCTATTGTTGCGTTTGCTGAGAATGCTTTAAGTAATCCACGTTACACTTCTGGTGAAGGTAGTACTAACGGCTTTGAATTATTTAAAGAAGAAATATTAGGTGTTACTAAAGATAATAAATACGGTTATCTAATACCCGGTGCTGATCCTAAATCTAAAAAGAAAACTGACAGGATACTTGGTAAGTTTCCTATGCTTGAAGAACAGTTACTTGAAGCATGGCAGACAGAGAATACTAAAAAGCTTAATATTGCTAATTCCTTACAAGATGACAAGTTAAAAGCTGAAGCTAAGACCATAGAAATCAGACTTAATAACAAAGAGTTTAAAGGTCAGATGGGATGGGATGGTGAGTTCTGGAAAGTATGGGCATCTAATAAAGGTAACAAGTACGTCAACCAACTCATGTCTGACTATATTGGACTAGGCGGTGACAACATAAATTATCACTCTGCTATTATACAATCGTATAGAGCCGGAGATATAGTAGGAGTCATGAACGCTTATGCAATCATGGATGATAAAGGTGCGTTAGGTCCAAAAGATCAGAACTTAGAATACATAGTACAGAACTTAGAAGGTCTAGCAACTTACTTTAATACAGATGTTACAGGTTTAGATGACATAATTGAAGATCAGTCTAAAGCTATGGTAGCAGAAGTATTGAAACATGATGTAACTGGCAAGTTAAAAACTATGAGTCAGACCGGCATGGAAGAAAAGTTAACTGCAACTATCCTAGCTACTTATGTTAAAGCACAAGGTGAGACACCAAAAGAAAAATACCAGAATACTCTAACACTCGTTAAAAGTATGATGGGATATGATGGTGATACACTAGGTAAATTTGATAATAACCAAGTACGTGGTTGGGGAGAGTTTAGACACAAGCTAGTAAATGGTAATGTTGTCTTTACTAACACAGCTTTATCTGGTCAAGATTTTAGTGGTATTACAGAGAATGAAATCGAAAGCATGCTGAGTAGAAAACAGAATACTATATTTGATGATTCTGCTGAAGCTCGCAGAGCACCAAGAATAGATAAGCTATCTCGTATCGTAAACTATGCTATAAGAAATCATGATGTAACTGGTCAGGGCGTATCAACTCAAGATTTATATGATTATGTTGTTACTGGTCAAACAGAAAACGAACTTATAAATCATTTAGTTAAAGATCATCTAGATGGTAATTCAGTTAGTGAATTTAAAAGAAGTTTAGAACCTTTACTTGATGCTAAGTTTTATAATCAAGTTGTAATGATGGATGGAGACGAGTGGTGCAACTATAAGTTTGGACCCGGTTCAACAACTGGTGCATCTAAAATATCACCCGGAGTTTCCAACCTTAGTCCTAAAGATAAACCAATAGGAGTGTGTATACAGAAAATAGAAAAAGATTTTGGTATACCAGCTTGGGAAGTTTTGGTCGATCCCAAGGTAAAAGAAAAACTCAATAACATGTTACAGGAGAGAAATTAATGGCAGAAGAAAATAACGAAGACATTTATAAATCGGATTTTAGATTTCAACCTAACGCTATAAATGCTGAACCAGTATTTGCTTCGCCATTTAACTCTAAGATAGGTAACAGTACTGTAGACTTATCAGACAAAGCTAACAACGATAAAATGTTAGAAGAGTATAATAACTGGTGGGACTATGGTCAAGTTAAAAAGTTTGGTTTTTTAAATACTTTAGATGACAGCAAGGCAGCAGAAAGAAACCAGATGCGAGATGAGTGGTATCAAAAATATCACGGTATGCCTTATGAAGAGTATAAGAAAGGAGTAAATGCAACAACCGAAACTAACGCACTTAAAATTTTAGGTGAGCGTCTAGATAATAACTTTCAAGGTTTATCTGCACCCGGTCTAGGTCTTGTAGACTTTGGTATGGATGCAGCTGGTACACTGATACCCGGTTTTGATAAGATAGATGAGAAGTATGATAAAGCTACCATGCTTGACAATCCTGTTCATCAAATGGTAAGACGTGTATCATCTATTGTACTACCTACTATCTTAGGTGGTGGTTATGCGTCAGCAGCAGTCAATGCTAAATTAGCTGGTGGTGCATTATTTACCAAACCTTGGTTTACAAAACTAGCTGCTAATCTAATGTCACAGGTAGGTGTTGATGCTACAGTATTAGCACTTAGTGATATAGGAGAAGAGGACACTATTACTACAGAACTTAGTAATATGTTTCCTGAGACATTTGGACCAAAGGGTAGATTACCTTTGCCTAACCTTTTTAGGACTGCTGACAGTGATAGCCCCGGTGTAAGAAAGGTAAAGAACATGCTAGAGTCAGCACCGTTTGCTATATTTGGTAGTATCATAGGAGCTTTTCTTGATGTCAAAAATGGTAACCAAGCTATGGGCTGGTTTGATCCTAAAGATACTGTATCTCAACAATATAAACAAGGTGTGCTAAAGTTTGGTGGTGATGCTGACAAGCTGATACGTATACAAGAAATAGATGAACTGCTATCGCTAGGTCGTAAAAACCTAAGTAGACAGAATGAAAACATGCTAATTAACGAGAAACTAAACTTAGAAAACTCGTTAGGTATTGATGATATTGATGGAGCTATGAATCGTCAAGCTGCTATCAATGATTTTGAAACTGAAGCAGCTATAGATAGAAAGATTGCTAACAACTTTGAACAGCTAGAACTTAATATACAAGGGCTAGATGCTGACTTAAATGCTGACTTACTTGATGATGCAGCTAAAGCAAAACAGCAAGTACCTCCCGGTAACGTAGCACGTAACATAGCAGATACTACAGCTATTAAAACTGGTACATCATCTGGAGACCCAGCACCTATAATTACAGATTCTATGAGACGTAAAGGTCTGATGGTAGGCTCTACAAGTCGTGATGCTGTGATGGGTGTAGGAGAAGCTGCTAGAATGGCTGGTAGATTTGACGCTATTGTAGATGGTGTTAGATTTAGTGCTAAAGAAATGAACGCAGCAGCGTGGGGTATCTATATGGATATTATAGATCCTATGTCTTCTGTTGATGACGTACGACAACTGTTCTTAGAAAACAGAGACGTTAAAAACTTGATGCTTGGTAAATTTAAGATTGATGTTATTAACGAAGATCAGGCTAGAGCAGCAGCGTTTGCTATGCGTGATCTAGTTGACAGATTCTTAGGTAGAGAAGTAACTGCATCATCTGCTAGAGTTATGGATACACTAGGTAGAGAAGCTGCTACGATTGCAGCATCTATAACAGACATGGCTCCATTTGTAGATGACAACAGAGCTATGGATATTGTTATTGAAAAGCTACTATTTTTAATGGATGAGTATGCACTTAATAAATATCTATCTGGTTGGTCACTACGTAACAAGAACTGGTTTGACCAGCTACCACCACGTAACGCTGAAGAAGGTATACAGACACTGTTAGAAGAGTTTAAGACTGCTGAAAATAGTATACATGCTAAGAACTTAAAGTTTACTAAAACACTCAAGGAACTGCGTAAGAATAAACCAGAAGCATTACGTCCTCTGATTGACGCATACGCACATACTAATGGTGATGTAGATAGTCTTGCTAAACTATATAAATGGGCAGCAGACCAGATCACACCAGTAGGTATGTTAAAAAGTCCTGACCCTAAGAACATGAACTTGTTTGCTAAGGCTGCATGGGGTGTACGATACAACAATATGTTGTCTGGTATATCTGCGTTCAGAGCTGGACTAGGTAATGGTGTACAGCTTATACTTAGACCTTTGACAGCTACATTAGGACATGCTGTAACTGGTAACTGGGATGGTATACGACGTACTATATATTATAATGGTGCTGTCTGGGAAACAAACAGACGTGCATTAACTGATGCGTACCAGATGATGAAGAGGACGCATAAAGATCCTACTGCTATGATGGCACAGTTTCGTAAAGACTTTGTATTTAAGACTGACAAAGCTTGGGACATCATGGATGACATGGCTAAGTTATATGAGATTGATGGTAACTGGGGTAGAGCATATCAGTTAAAGATGGCATCTAGACTTAAGCAAATAGCTGGTATGAGTGGATTACGTTATGGTATGACCGCTATGGTATTTCCTGACGTATTTACAACTACACACCTAGCACACTACTTAGCTAGAGCTAAAGCTTATGATGATGTATTCTACGAATTTGGTAGTATATATGGTCAGGCAGATTTACTGAAGCAAGCAGAAGTAAAATACTATAATGAGTTTTTCGATCAAGATGGACTTGTAAAAGATAAAACGTTAAAAGCTATGGCTGGTGAAATACAGCTAAACTTAGATGACGGACTAGCTAGCTACCTTACAGATGCTACAACAGCATATCCTATACTCAAAGAAGTTATGGCGTTTCCACGTACAGCTTCTAACTATATGAGAGCTGCTGCATCATGGACACCTATTACAATGATACCCGGTATTAGTAAGTATAGTAAGACTATATATGCTAAGACGTCTGATGACATAGCTGAAGCTCTATTAGAGCATGGTATTATTATGGCAAGAGAGCCTAATGCACAAGTTATTTTTGAAAACTTACGTGCAGAATATGTAGGTAGATTAGCTTTTAGTAGCTTACTTGTGTCTACATTATTTGGTTATGCTATGGGTGGTAACATTCGTGGTAATGGTCATTACAATGCAAGTGAACGTAACAAGCAAAGAGATCAGATGGGCTACGAGCCTAAGACTATACGCATAGGTAATAAGTGGGTAAGTTATAAAGGTATCATAGGTATCGAACATATCTTATCTATCATCGGAGATCTAGCATACTATGCTGGTGACATAGATGAACACTTATTAGAAAACTGGGAGTCTAAGTTAGCTTGGACTATCGGTGCTACATTCCTAAATGAAACACCTTTAGCTGGTGTAGAACCTTTGTTTGATGCTATAAACGGTAACGTACGTGCATTTAACAGACTTGTATCACAAAGTTTATCATCATGGATTCCAGCTAGTGGAGGTCTTGGTGTTATTGCTAATGCCACAGACGCTGCACAGAAAGATATTAATGGTGAGATTATATCATTTGTTAAGAATAGAATACCCGGACTAAAATCTAGCTTACCTAATCAGATAGATATATGGACAGGTAAACCTATTAATGATATAGATAACCCATACTTAAAAGCTCTTAATGCTATGAGTCCTATACAGGTTAGTGGATCTAACGAACCTTGGAGACAGTTTTTATTTGACATTCAGTACAGAGGTCTAGGTATACTTAAGATGGATAGTACTGGATCATATGAATGGAAGCCAGAGGACAGAGCGATCATAAATGAGTACATAGGTGAAATGCAGCTATTCAAGGAAGTAGAGCGTATCATGAATCGTACAGATTATCAAGATCAAATCAAAGCTCTGAAGAAATTAAGAAATCAGAATAATCAAACTAATAAAGATAAAATAGAATTAAAAACCACTCTACTACCCATACATCAAGATCTTAACGCAATAATTCGTGACGCTTTAAAACAAGCTGAAGCGAGATACTTACGTGAACATCCACACATACAAACATCTATCTACAATGCACAGCAAGCTAAGTTACGCATGAAGACAGGTGATCCAGCAGGTGCGGGTGAGATACAGAAAAAAGATTTAGAATTAAAACAACTTATAGAACACGGTGGTAATTAAAGCTTATGGCTGTTACACAAAACTCTTATACGGGTAATGGTTCCACCACCAATTACTCTTTTACATTTCCATATCTTAAGGCATCAGACGTTAAAGCGTCTATAGATGCAGTCGATACAACGGCTTTTACATTAGCCAATGCAACGACAGTACAATTTAATACTGCTCCAGCTAATGGAGCCAAAATCAAAATATTTAGAGAGACAGGTATTGACAGCCTATCAGCTACATTCTATGCTGGTTCAGCTATAAAATCAGAAGATCTTAACGACAACTTTACACAAAACTTATACGTTACACAGGAAGTTAATGGTCGTTATATCAGTGCTCTCGGCGGTACTATGACTGGTAATCTTAACTTCGGTGAAGATGTTGACATAGTTTTTGAAGGAGCTACTGATAATGCTAATGAAACAACAATTACAGTAGCTGATCCTACCGCAGATAGAACAATTACATTTCCTGACGTAACTGGTAACGTAGTTACTACAGGAGATACTGGTACTGTTGCTACAGGCATGATTGCAAATGATGCTGTAACAATGGACAAACTAAACAGTGGTGCATTACCTACTGATATTACAGTAGCTAGTGCTAACATTGTTGATGGTACTATAGTTAATGCTGACGTTAATGCAGCAGCAGCTATAGATGGAACAAAAGTGACTCCAGCTTTTGGGTCACAAAACATCACTACTACAGGTACAGCTGCTACAGGTGCACACACTGTTACAGGTAACATCACTGTATCTGGTACAGTCGATGGTAGAGATGTCGCAGCTGACGGTACTAAATTAGATGGTATCGAAACAGCAGCAACAGCTGACCAAACAGCGTCAGAAATTAGAACCCTTGTAGAAAATGCCAGCGATAGTAATGTATTTACTGATGCTGACCATACTAAGCTTGATGGCATAGAAACTGGTGCAACAGCAGATCAGACAGCTAGTGAAATTAAAACTTTAATAGCTAGCTCACCTTTAGATAGTTCACATCTAGCAACTAACTCAGTAACAGTTGATGAAATAGCAGATGCAGAGCTTACAACTTTAGCTGGTATGCAGTCAGGTACAGCATCTAAACTTGCTGACAGTACAGCTCTTACAGCTGACATAGCCGATCTTAACCAGATTGATGGATTAACAAAACAATCAGGTACTAATTTATCTGATACAGATTCCAGTTTTCCTACTTCTGCTGCGGTTGTAAATTATGTGACCGGACAGATAGACGAAATAGGTGGTTTTGAAGCAATAGCGAACGAATTAAGTTTTCCTAATACACAACCCGGTGCAGGCGTAGCTATTTCTATAGCAGACGCAGCTGGCATAGTTGTAAGTGCTAGTGGTAGTAGTACAACAGGCAGAACTGTAGGTGGTACAACCGTTACAATAAACAATATACCTTCTAACTTTCATAGTTCTACTATAGCTACAGGTATACGTTTTATCGTAACATCTACCGGTTCTGGACAGGTATATAATTACCACAAAGCAACACTTGCAGAAAGTGATCTAGTAAATCTTAGTGGTGATATAAATGACTTTAACGAAAGATATAGAGTTGGTAGCTCGAACCCTACAAGTTCTCTTGATACTGGTGATTTATTCTTTAATACTGGCACAGGTAAAATGCTGGTATATAATGGAACTAATACTGCATGGGAAGAAGTACAAAGTATAGGTAACTTTTTTATCTCTACACTTAGCCCTGCTTTTGATGGTACTACACAGAACTTTACAATAACCAATGCACCAACTAACGTACAACAAGTACTATTAAGTATAAATGGTGTCATACAAAAACCTAATGCTGGTACATCAACACCATCAGAAGGTTTTGCATTAGATGGTAGTACAGTCAAGCTATCAGCAGCTCCAGCAGCTGGTGACAGTTACTTTGCTGTTGTTATGGGTAGTACTGTAAACATTGGTACACCAAGTGATAACACAGTAGATACAGATATATTACAAAACTTATCCGTATCAACTGCTAAAATACAGGATCAAGCAGTAACTCTTGACAAGTTACCACATGGTACAGGATCTACTGATGGTAAGTTTTTACGTGCTAATAATGGTGCTGATCCTACATTTGAAACTGTAGATCTAGCAAATTTAAGTGCAAGTAACTTAACATCTGGAACAGTGCCTGATGCACGATTCCCTGCGACTTTACCAGCCGCAAGTGCAGCTAACTTAACAAGCATACCAGCTGCTAATATTACTGGTGCTTTGCCTGCAATTAGCGGTGCAAACTTAACAGGTATATCTTCGGCAGAAGTGTATGGTTTTAACACCAACGCAAATGGACATTTAATAGTCACTACTACAAACAAAGGTGCAGATAACATTTCAAGTGCAGCATACGACGCTTTTGAAGATGTATTATTTGCAGCATCAGGATTTACATTCTCTGTAAATGCAAGTGGAAATTTAATCGCAACAATTTAAAATGGCAACAATCGACTTAGGCAAAATTAAATTTGTCAATAGAGGTACATACAACAATGGAACTGCATATGTAGCAGACGACGTTGTACAATATACAGATACTGTAGGAGGATTACAAGATACCTCGTCTTATATAGCAACAGCTTCAACTACAGGTAATGCACCAGCTAGTGGCGGAACAGTTCATGGTTCTTGGTCAGTTCTAGCTAAAGGTGCACCAGACAGATTACCCAGTCAATCTGGACAGTCTGGTAAATTTTTAACAACTAACGGATCAGCATTATCTTTTGGTACTGTTACACAAGCTATAAAATCAGTACACAGTAAAGTAGATGGAGGTAGGCACTCAGTAAATACACAAGTAACAAATAACTCTTTTTCTAGTATGACTTCTTGGAGTCAAATGGAAATAACTGTTACTCCTGATTCTAATACAAGTAAATTTCATATTACTGGTGCTTTACAACTTCATCACTATGGAAGTTACACAGGACACGTAGTAATTAGTTATACGCATGGTGGTACTGAATACGTTATTGTATCAAACTCAGAAGGAACTAGAAAGCGTACTTTTAAAGGAGAAGCTCATGGTGATAGTAGTTCAAATATGCAAACTGGACTGCCTTTAGATCTAATTGTAGAACCAGCTACTACAAACCAAATAGTTTTTAAAATTAAATTAGCAGTATTTGCTTCGGGTTATCCTTGGTATTTAAACAGAGACGCATCAAACACAACTAACAGCTCTGATGGTGGTGACGTTTTAAGTTCTTGGACTATTACTGAATATGACGGTTCTCTTGTAAGTCTTACTCGTACATCTGCTCTAGCTACAACATAGGAAATTAATTATGAAATATGACATTACACACGCATTAGTTGAAGATTATAAGACTTCTGAATGGGTTTGTTGGAACTCAAATTATGCCGGTTTAGAATGGAAAGATTCCAGTAAAACAAAACCAACTGAAGAAAGTTTAAATGCAAAAGTAGCAGAACTTGACGCAGCAGAACCTTTAAGACTTTTACGTATAGAAAGAGACAAAAGACTTGCTGCAACTGATTGGCGAGCTAATGGTGACTTAACATTATCTGACGAGTGGAAGGCTTATCGTCAAGCACTTAGAGATATGACTAAACAAACTGCTAAATTAGATAGCGGATACAAGTTAGATTTAACTTCAGTTACTTGGCCGACAGAACCTAGTTAAAGGAGACTAAATGACACTTACACAGATTAGTTCAAGAGGTGTAGAAGATACACTTCGTTGGTCTCTTGGTGCTAGTGGTACAGATCATTATACGTTTACTGGTCCCGGTTTAACTGGGACAGTAAATGATCCTACTATTTATTTATCTAGAGGTCAGACATATATTTTTGAAAATAACAACAGTAGTAATGCACACCCATTTCAGATACAAAGCACATCTGGTCAAGGTGGTACAGCATATAATACTGGAGTTACAAACAATGGTGGAGGTGGTGGTACAGAAATAAAAATTACAGTACCTCACGACGCACCAGATAATTTATACTACCAATGTACAGCTCATGCTAATATGGGTGGTACAATATTTATTACAGGAGCTGTAGCTAACGGTAGTATTACTTCTGCTAAGATTGCAGATGCAACTATTGTAGCTGGAGATCTGGCAGACGATGCAGTAACATCTCCTAAGATTGCTGATAATCCAAGTTTTAGTGGTACAAGTGGTATAAGAGTACCAATAGGAACGACAGCACAAAGAGTTAATACTGAAGGAATATTACGTTATAACTCTGAAAATGATTTACTAGAATTTTATAATGGTACAGATTGGAAAATAATAGATACACCTCCCGCAATTTCTTCTATTAGCCCTACTGAAGTTGCAAGTGCTGCTGGTGGTAATGTTACATTTACAATAAATGGTTCAAGATTTGCAAGTGGAGCTACTGTTAAATTTATATCTAGTACTGGTACAGAAATAACTGCTTCAACAGTTACTGTAGTTAGTTCTACTCAGATAACAGCTGTTGCTGCTAAGAGTAGTTTTGTTAATGCACAAGAACCTTATGATGTAAAAGTAACAAATGCTTCTGGTTTATCAATAACTTTTGATAATCAAATAGATGTAGATAATGACCCAGCTTGGGTAACAAGTAGTGGTTCGTTAGGCTCTTTTGGTAATTATAGCAGTGTTAACGTAACAGTATCTGCAACTGATGCAGATGGTGATACAGTTGCTTATTCAGTTCAATCTGGGTCTTTACCATCAGGATTAACTTTAAATACATCTACAGGTGCTATAACAGGAACTATACCAACAGTTAGTTCATCTACCACAAGTAGCTTTACTTTAAGAGCAACTTCTAATGGAAAAACTGCGGACAGAGCGTTTTCAATTACAGCAAGTGGTCCTACTGCACACGCCTTTACATTTACTGGTTCACCACAAACTTGGACAAAACCAGCCGGTGTTACCACACTTAATGCTTATGTATGGGGTGCTGGCGGAGGCGGCGGAGGTGATACTGGCAACGGTGGAGAAAACGGTGGTGCTGGTGGTTTTTCATCAGCTGCTATTAACGTTTCCAGTCTTAGCAATTTATATTTAGTAGTCGGTGACGGAGGAGAAGCCGGTGGTACTTCTGATTATAACACCGGAGGTGGCGGTGGATTAACAGGAATATTTAGTTCCTCGTCAATAACTCAAGGAAATGCTGTTTTACTTTCTGGCGGCGGAGGCGGCGGCGTTTCTGGAGGAAGCTCCGGAGGTGGCGGCGGCGGCGGCGGCGGTGCTAACCAAAGTGGTACTGATGGAATTCCAGATTCTAGAACAAATCAAAGAACTCAAGGTCTGGGTGGTACAACTTCTGCTGGTGGTGCTGCGGCTAACGCTTCAATATCAGGTAATTATACTTACCATAATCCGCAAGCTGGTGGTGCACTCTACGGAGGTAGATCAGCCGCAAATAATAACGCTGCAACATTAAGAGCTGCTGCATATAAAGGCGGTGGTCGACCATATACTGATGGTAATATTGGTTATAGTGGTGGAGGTTCTGGAGGTTCTGGTTACTACGGTGGTGGTGGCGGAATTAACGGTTACGCTGGAGGTGGCGGTGGAGGCTCAGGCTACGCCAATACTTCTTTAGCTACTAACATTACAGCTAATACAGGTTCTACTGGTGGTCAAAATGCTTCACAAAGTAATATTGCTGCACCAGCAAATACAAACACATATTATTCATCTGGTAAAGGTGAAGGTGGTGCGGCAGCCGGTAACCCAACAGATGGTGGTGATGGCTACATAGTATTAGTTTATTAGTGGAAATACCCAGCATAGTAATACCACCTGTAAAAGATATAGAAACAATATCTATACCATTACCTACTGCTGACGTACCGAGTTATGTACCCTTGGTTGTACCTCCTAGTGATTTACAAGAACCAAAGGGTACAAAACCCGTAGAAACTGTAGATCCACCTAAACCAACTTTACCACCTCCTTTTCCACCTTACCCTTTACCCTCGACTGAGGTGTTAGTCCCTACAGTCATTACAGCTGTTACAGCCGTAGCAGCTACAACTGTAGCCACACCTATTATACAAGATATTAAAGAAAGAATAACAAAGTTCTTAAATAATAAAATAAAAAAATGGAAAGAAAACCGGAAGAAAAAAAGGGACTCTTTACAAAACTCAAAGAAAACATAGATGACCA
>VTLG01004615.1_pt1 | contig 17040 bp, 23 predicted proteins | sample 4694571 | NCBI WGS metagenome assembly VTLG01 (sample SAMN12604809, study PRJNA352737) | marine metagenome | biome: ENVO:00000447; feature: ENVO:00000209|ENVO:00000569|ENVO:01000036; material: ENVO:00002151; isolation source: viral sequences binned using virsorter ...
TCGTCATCAGGATCAATAATTATCATATCACCTGCTTTATATTGGTTTGCTGTTGATGCCCCTAATGTTAATGTTGTTGTGCCAACAGCACTTGTTCCACCTAAAGCAACATCGCCATCTCCTGACCCGCTTACTTCTGTTAAGTTTGTTGGTGCTATTGTAAATGTAGTAAAGCTACCTTTTTGTTTTATTAAAAAAGCATATACTTGTCTTAAATCATCTCTTGTCATTGGAGACATTGTAATTCTCGCACTCCAATACTGTCCACCAAAACTTCTAATTTGTTGTCTACCACTTAAACTTTGTGTAGCCACAGTTGCTTGGTTTGATATAAATTCCATTGATTGTATATCAACTCCAGTTGGTAATATGTCGTTAAAATGTGCCATTATGCTATCGCTGGCCTCCCTTTATCCATCATTGCTTCATTAATAATACCTACTATTGTATCTCGTTGTTCTGATAATGTTTCTTGAAAACTATTTGAATCAATAGCATTTACATTAAACACTACTTGAACAGGTTTTGCTCCACCCTGTAAATTACTTGTAGTTTGTAATTGATCATTTGGTATAATTTTACCACTGCTATTAGGAACAAATAATTCTGGACCTTCTTCCCCAACTATTGCTGGTTGAGCTTTAGCAATTTGTCCTCCTTCTGCAAAAAATGGAATACCAAAGGTAAACATTGATGCCGCTTTTTTAATAGCAAATGTTATTGCCGCCTGTATTGCTATTCTAATTAATTCTCTAATAACCATATTAGCAAAGTCTTTAAACTTAAACTTACCTGTCATTACAAAGTTAGTTAAGGCATCAGTTAAACTATTAAAGGCATTCGCACCTGCTTGTTCTAATTGCTCCATTACTGTCATTTGCTGTGCCATTTGGCTTTTAAAGCCTGTTGTATAAGCTTCAAGCATTGTCATTTTTTCTTCATTAAACTTTTTAACACCTTCTGCTTCAAGTTTATGGAAGTTCATTGTTCGTTTATGTTTTTCAACTGCTAAAAATAAATCTAATTTTGCTTTTTTCTTTTCAAATGCTTTAACACCTTCAAATTCTTTTGTATGAAGGGCAACTTTTTGTTTATGTAAAGACTGTGCTATAATTAATCTTAATTTGGCTTCTTTAGCTTCAGCTTCAGTTACTACTTTTTGGAAATACAATTGGTTAGCCTGCATTCGTTTTTCATCTTTAATTTGTTTTTGTAATGCGGCTTCAGCCTCTATGGCTAATTTTTTATCTTCAATTGCTTTTTGTTTAGCAACTTTCATTATAGTATCTTCATACTTGAGTAATTCTGTTGTGCTTGAAGCAAATGCTTCTTCTTCTTTTTTAAGTGCCGTATTTACAGCAACTAAATCTTTTTCTAATTGTTCTAATGCTTTTTGTAATACAATTGACTCTCCTGTGTTTTCAGCCATTTTTTGAACAAGGCCATCATACAAGTCAGGCATTTCAAGTAATTGTATTTCATTATTTTTAAACGAGTCGTTTAAATTATCTAAATCAATTGTTAAGTCTAATATTGGAGCTGGTAATGTTTTTAAATCTTCTTCTAATTTTTTATTTGCTTCAGCTAACACTAAAAGTTTTGCTTTTGTTTCTTCAATTTGCTTTTGTATTTGGTCTTTGCTTAATGCTTCTGATGTTTCACCTAATGCTTTATTCATTACTAATATTGAAGCTGTTACTGCCGCAACACCACTTGCTATTAAGGCCCAACCAGCTGGCCCTGATAATCCTAATACACCTGCTAACCCAATATACATAGCTCTGGCTGCCGCTACTGCTTTCCACATCCATTGTGCTAATTTTAATCCAACTAATACTTTAATAGCCAGCATAAACTTATCTGAATGTTCTGCTAAAAACTTAACACCTTCAGCAAGTTTTACTACTCCCTTACCTAAAGTTTTACCTATAGCTTCTGCCATATCGTTTATTGCTTTTTCATTAATAGCAACAAACTTTCTAATATCACCTAATTGTTTTTTAATTTCTGGAAATACTCCAGCTTCCATTGTTTTCTTTTTAAATTGAAGCCAAGCATCACCTAACATACTCATTTGTCCAGTATATGTTTTAGCCATATCTTCAGATGCACCTAACATAACTGCTGTGCCTTCTCTAAATGCTTTTAAGATATGTTCTTTGGATTGTGAAGCACTATATCTAACACCTTCTTCAAAGCCTAAAAGTGATTTAACACCTTTTTCTCTAAACAAGTCTGCCGCCGCTATACCACCACTAAATGTTCTTTGTAATTGTTCTGCTGTTGCCCTAAAACTTAATCCTGTTGCTGATGCTATGTCACCAGTAATTTTAAATATTTCATTAAGTTCTTCTGCATTGTCCGTTACTGTTAATAACAACGGAGCCGATTTAGCAATTTCATCTAAAGCAAAAGGAACTGTTCCAGCAAACTTAACTAAAGTGTCAAATGCTTCCGCACCTTCTTCAACCGAGCCTGTTAAGAACTTTAACTGGATACCTAAGTTTTCAAAATCTACTGCTGTTTGTAAAAATGATTTGGCTACTTTAAGAGCTCCAAATGCCGCAACTGCTCCAATAATTACTCCTTGTAATTTGGAGAATGCCCCACTTGTTTTAGAAGTAGAAGATTGTAATCTCCCCATTGACTTTTGAACTTGTCCGAAAGCTTTTTGGGTCTTATTTTTTCCTTCTAATATTATTTGCTCTTTTATTGCCACTGTTCTTCCTCATCTCTAATTCATCCTCAGCTTTACGGATTTGAAAAAATGCTAACCAAGTTTTAAACTCTATAAGGGACATCTTTTGGACTTGCTCAATACTACATTTTAAGTAATCAGCAAGGGAAACTTGATTATACAAGTTCCTGTCCCGGGTTAGTTTTTTACTATATCCTCAACCGAGTCAGCATTAGCATTATTTAGAACAGTAGCTATTCTGATAATAACATTTGGATCTATTTCGTGTAAGAAAGTTGCTCTGTCTGTTGCTTTAAATAATTTCTCACCGTTCTTATCCAATGCTTTCATAATAACACTTTCTACTAAAGCTTCTGCTGTTTTACCTTGTTGTTGGAATGCCATAATTCTATTTTCAACAGCTAAACTTGATGTTGATTTATAATATATGTCAATCCCCCACTCTTTACACTTATACTTGCCTAACTTGCCACCTAACTTTTCTTTAAAGTGCCCAGTTGCGGCTTCAAGTGCTGTTTGTGTTTGTTTTACCGTGTCAGTCATCGTTTTAATCTCCTGCTTTTAATATACCTGCTCATAATCCGAACAGTTGGTTTAGTTATCCCTTTAGGGGCTTGTTTTGAACTACCTTCATCCAAATATGGAATATAAGGTGTTCTGTTTTCTACTGAAAATCCTTTAGCTTGTGTCTTTTGTCGCCATTGGCTTTTAGCATATCCAGTTCTAACAGGGGTTAATGATCGAGCAGTTTGATAAGTTTTCGTTTTAATGTCTTGAAGCAAACGGTCAACCTGTTTGCTTAATTTGTTAGCATCAAACGAATGCTTAAACTTAATCCCGATCATCAACTACCTATGCTGTCTGAGCTACGGTTAAGGCCGCAGAACCCTGACCACTAAATGATGCTTCAACAATTCCATCAACACTTGAAGTGACACTAAATGAAGTAAAAATAAAATTACCGTTTAGTTTAGTATTACCTGTTGTTGTTGCTGTTCCTGAAGGATAACATTCAATCGAACCAAATGCTTCATCGCCTGTAAATGATACTAAATCATCCATTTTAGCTTGAGCACTATCAGTTAGATCAAAATACATATCGCCTGAAACTGACCAAGTTGATAGTCCAGGTTTATATGTTCTGTATCCACCAGTTGCTTCCATTGAAGTTGTTTCAATAGCATCTTGTGATTGTTCTACTGTAAAGCTTCTTAAATTTCCAATTTTTTCTGATGATAAACCATCACCTGAAACTTTAATAGCTCCGTCGTGTCCAGTAAATGTCGCCATAATTATTCTCCTTTAATATTATTAATAATATTGCCAAGGTCTATTGTTTCCGTTGCATTATCTTCTGATAATACATCTGCTGTAACCTCAACCTTAGCCTTTTTAGGTTTAGCAGACTTTTTAACAGCCTTCATAGCCACAGTTGGTTCTTTTGTCCAACTCCAGCCTTCATCAGCTACTAATTTTGTCGCTTGTGTTAATCCACAAGCAAATTCTTTTCCGTCTTTATATATATTTCTAAGTCCCATTATGTAGTTCCTCGTGTATATTTATATTGAACTGTATATGTTATATCTATTCTACCTAAAGGATATAAACTTGTATCATCACTTGATATGTTTGAAACATAACTGTTTAATGCTAAACTGTTTCTTGTTCTATCAACTTCTAATGCTTCTTCTATACCTTCAATTAATTTATTCTTTTGTGTATCAATATTATTATTTGATGTTGTTGCTGATGATCCTGCTCTTACATAACCTTGTATAACATAATTAATTAAAGCTATTCGCATTCCATTCATAGTTTCATCTAACTTTTCTTCTTCGCTTGTTCTAACTATAAGTGCTGGATACTGTGCTATAGATAAGTCTGTAGTGTTAATAGGGTTTCTTGATACTAATACTACTGCAGGATTAGTTATACCCTGTAATACTTGAACTATGTTCTTTGCTATGTTTTCTCTAACTGACATAATGTTATCTCACTAATCTGTTAAAGTGCTCTGGTTGTTTTTCACTATCACTAACAACACCACTGCTATCCCAGTCGTATTCTACACCGTCTTGTAATACCATATCTAATTCATCTCTAAATCGACCTTTATAAAAGTCAATCATCATTCTAAAATTATCTGGTTCTGCTGTATGTTGTGTTAGTTTTGGTAAAATATGAAAACTTAAACAATGGTAAACTGCCGCTCTTTTAAATTGACTATCTGTAAGTTTAGTAGTGTCCATTTCTACATCAGATGTGCTAAAATATCTTCCTCTTACTGCCGCCCTTTTAACTCTTGGCCACCATTCTATTCTTAAATGTCTTTGTATGTCAGCCGTAGTTTTAGTATGCTCAGAACTAAAATCTAAAATTCCATATTCTTTAATTTGAGGTTCATACTCCAATATATCTGCATCTGTCGTATAGTTTGCCATTTTTTAAATCTCCTTTAAAGTTTATTAATTGAAAATGCCTGACTGCCATATTGCTATAACAAAAACTGCTGTTCCAATCCATATCCATTTATTAGTATACCAATTCTTCATAATAAATTCTCCTTTTAGTAGTATTGTGGGGATAATAAAACCCCCACAATGTATATTCAATTATTACACCAGTGATGCATCAGCTCTTACTTCAACACCATAAGTGCCGTGTAAAATACCAGTGCCGTAAACTGCTGTTGCTACTATTTCCGTTCCTCTCATTGAAGCATCTCTTTGAGTTTCAATTTTAAGGTCTTGAAGCATCGCTAATCCCATTCCGTCAGGGTGGAATACCGCACCTCTGTAGTCACCAGCATTATCAGTATATGAAATGTTTCCACTTTCATAACAATTAATTCCAGCGATTGTTCCGATATAACCAGAACGAAGTGCTTCGTTTCCAACTTGTCCAGCCGGGTTAGCAAATGTATTAGTTAAGCCTGATTTTAGGTCGTATGCCACATCTGGGTGGAATACAGCCGCACATTGACTTGCATCAATGCCTAAGCCTCTTAATACTCTTGCCGCATTAAATAGATCATTAACTGCTAATGGGTTACCATCAACAAATGTTCCAATGATAGTATTAGTAAAGTTACCAAATTGTCCTACCAAATCAACATCTATTTTTCTTGCTATTGCTTCACCAAATAATCTACCAATATCTGATACTACATCAGATTCTGATGTTTTCATCGCCAAGTCAGTTAATGTAGTCATAACACCAACTTCTGATACAGTTAAGTTTGCTACACTTGTAGCCACTTCTGTATTTGCCAAGTCAGTTGCTTCACTAACAGCCGCCGCTGATATATTTGGGTAAATTGGCACTTGAACTGTTTTACCAGTATTAGATGCCATAGTATAGTTTCTTACAAGTCCTCGCATAATCGATTTTTCTGATGCTACGAACAATGCTTCTGCCACAATCGGTGATAGAAGATCATTTAAACTTGTGTTTGTGCTTTCGTTTGCCATTTTATTATCTCCTTAATAAAAGTTAAATTATTACCTGGATAATCCTACCTTTTTTCTATACTCGGAATAAACCTTTCTATCGTCTGGGTTATTCATATCCAATTTGCTTATATCCAACTTTTCACCGACATTACCAGCACCTCCAATTTTACTTTGTGTGCCACTACCACTTGGAGTAGCACTTAAAAAATGGGGGTTTGCTGTTAAAAATTCCCCAACAAGTTCTGATATTCCGAAATGTTCTCCTTTTTCATTATATCTTACTTGCTTTGTTTTTGGATCCACAATTTCCACATCACCGCTTTCAGTAATTTGAACTTGTGATTTTAACAACACCGCCACTTGTTGCGGATTGACTGCTTTTAGTTTAGAAGCAGTATCAAGTAAATTACCATCGACTTTAATAGTCTTTACAGTATTAAGCAATTGACTTATTTGTTCATCTTTCTTTTCAGCTTGTGCTTTAAGAATTTGTTCAAATTCACCTTTTGCTTTTAGTTTATCTTGCTTTTCCTTTTCTTGCCGCTCAACAAGTTCGTTATAGGTATCAACATCTACTCCTTCGTATTTTTTATCATACTGTCTTTTCAATCTTGCTACTCTATCACTTACTACCTTGTCAATGTCAGCCTGTGTAAAGTTCTTGCCTGAATCATCTGTTGATACAGCTTGTTCTGCCATACCACCATCTTTTAAAGCCTCAGTGGGCTCAGTGTTTTGTATATTGTCCGTTTCACTCATCGTTTATTCTCCTGTTTAATGTTATAAGTTTAACACCAGCTTATGCTGTATTACTATTTATTAGTATTTCTTCTTACCTCTTTTGGAAGAAGTTTTTTTGCCTTTTGGCTTTTTGCTTTTGCCATAAGACGAAATCCTTTTAGTTCTCATTTGGTTGTATGCCATTTTCATTTCCTGTGTTTGTTATGTTAGTTTGCTCTTGTTGTGCTTCAATAACTTTTTCTAATGTGTCTTCATCTGTTATTAATGCTTTAGCTAACATTAAATCAATTTGTTTTAATAATTCTGTATTACTTGGGTTAGTTTCTTTAGCTTGTTTTAATAATGCTATTGTATTTTCTTTATCCGATATATTAAAGCTATCCGGATAATCTATCACACCATCAAATATTATGTTTTGCCATAAGGCCCACATTCGCCATATTTGTTCTTCAGCAAGTTCAAGTAAGTCTGCTTTTTGACTTAATCTCGCATTAAGCAATTGGAACTCTGTCGCCATTGCTACACCGCTCATAGTTTTTGCTGTCGTTGATCTAACCCCACCCATATTAGCCATTCTGTTTATGCTATCAACTTTCTCGTTAATGCTGGATATAATCTGTGTTATACCTGAGCCACCGGGCTCTAACAAAAATGGTTTTAGGTTGGGGTCCAAGTCATCCGGTAAGTCTATAACAGCACCTGCACCTGCTGATGCTTGTGTGCTACTTGTTTTTACAAGACTGGGATGATTGGAAACCCTTATTAATTGTTCTAATTCTGATAGCTCATTATATATTGCTCTTTGTGTGTCAGCTATATCACTTATGTCACTTATACCTAATCCTTTTGTTTGGCTTCTACCTGCATAAACTGGTATACAAGGCACTACTCCTAATGGATTTGGTATAACTTCTTCTATATTTGCTTGTTTATTTTTTGCTGTTCTTTTGTAAATCGTTGTTTCTGTTTGTGTTATTGTTCTGTAGTATGCCGCTTTATCGTCAATACCATCTAATAATGTTAAAGATGACAAACAATATACACCATTTGGTTTTCTATAATAACTCCAATCAACAACATTTTCAGGAGTCACTATACTAACATATGGTCTAATGTCTTCATTTAATTCTTCTGCTCTGGTAAAAACTTGTGTTTGGGGTTTGTCTACCATTACCCATATATGTCCATATATGGCACTATAAGTAGCACAATCTCTCATAAAAGCATTAAAGCTTCTACCGTCTAAATCACAATCGTTTAAAAAGCTATCTAAACTTGGATCATTAACTACCTTTGTTCCATAATCTCTTGTTGGGGGTTTTCTAAATAAAAATGAGTTATAAGTTTCAACTACACTTTTACAATGGTTGTCTAAAGGTGTTTGTTTAAGCCTATTCTCATAATCGCCTTGGGATTCTAAAACATATTTTATTAAATATCGGCCTTGTCTAAAGTCATTACCACCATTATAACTGTCGCTATAATACTGCCATCGTTTAATATTCTTTTTCCATTCTGGGTGTAATGTTAAGCCGTAATATTCAAGTTTATATTTTACATCGAAAGCATCTTGAATTTGTGCCATATCTTATATCCTTAATTTGTTCTCATTGACCAAGTGTGTAGTTGTTTGTTATTATTTATGCTGTTTCTTTTTACTGGATAAATATATTCAACCATATAACCTAAGGCATCCGCCATATGTGATAAGTTCTCATTGTTATCAGGTTGATTGGTTCCTACTTTATATATTTGTCTACTTAAACTTTTAATAACATTTTTACAATTTGGTGTAATGTATAATTTTTGTTGTCCGTTAGCACTTTTTAAAGCACTATTGACAGCATTTATTCTGTCCCTTACTGCAGGGTTAGTTGGCCTTGTTATAGTTCTAAAGCCAGCATTAACTAATATACTTAAATCAGTTCTACCTCCAGCACTTGTTTTTCTTTGTCGTGCCGCACTATCCGGATATATTGTAATACCTTGTTTGGGATACCTTTGTTTTATTTCAGTAACCATTTCATCTGTATTACTACCGTATATAACTATTTCATCAAATATAATTAAGCCTTTATCAATAAATCGTTTATTGGCTTTATCTTCTTCCATATATCTTGTAGCTATTGCGGCTGCCATTGGTGATATATTAAAATCCATTCCTATATATAAATGATTAGGCACTTCTATTTTTTTATGCCAAATACTATTAGGTCCATAATTATAATATACTTGTCCACTATATGTTTCAAAACTGGCTTCATACTCTTGCCTAAATGTTCTTTCATCTAAATCCGTTTTAGCTTGTTCTATTTCACTTTGTGGAACTTGGTGTCCTTCGATTGTAGTATATTGAAAACTTGCCCAATGGTCCGGGTCTATATTACTTTGTTGATATAAGTCATATGCCCAATTACCTATTCCTTTAGGTGTGCCACAAAATAAAGCACTACCACCAGTGTCTGATAATGTTGGTCTCAAAACTTCTTGCCAAGCCTTGTGACTTATGTCCGCAAATTCATCTAATACTACAAAGTTCAATCCTACTCCTCGAAGTGAGTCTTCATTGTCAGCACCTTTTAAACTAATATGACTACCATTAACAAGCCATATGTCTAATCCACTTTCGTTTATTTTTTTAGCCCATTTTAAATGTATTAGTTTTTTTTTTAATTGATCCCAAACAATTTGTTTTGACATTCTATAACTTGGAGCAATATACCATACTTTTTGATTAGGCTTAGATGCGGCTTTACACATTTCTCTTATAGCTATATGTGTTTTGCCAAACCTTCTTCCACTAATAAGGACTTTAAATCGTTTATTAGTATCAACTATTGTTTTTTGTGCTGGGGATAAAGGCATCTATCAGTATTTATGCCCTTTAATCGGGTAAGCCTAACAAGGAGTAGGCCAATGTCTAAAGCCTAATATGTCAAACTTACCCTATCCATTGTGTTTTATTAGTGTCGCGAAACACACACTTTATGGAATTTCTTAATAATCTTTTTTTAATTTAAGGAACATAATTCTTTCACCACATTCATCCATATATGGATGTTTTAAAACTCTGCTTTCGTTTGGATAAAAATCATTAATCCATTTTGGAACTTTATACCTCTGCATCATTAAATTAAGGAACCGTAAATCATCATATAAATGTATAAAGACAGGTGGCTTTCGTCCCCGCCTAATAATCTCATTAGCATTAAAATTCTTCTTAAAATACTGTTTAGCATTATCATTTATTAGTTTTTTCCAATTTTTTGTCCATTTATCACAACGACTTTTAAAGTCTAATGTATGTAGTTTGCCAAACAATTGAATATCTTCTGGTCCAACATTAGTTAATACAATAGCTATATCATCAAAAGTTCTATATTCTCTGTTAGCTACCTGAGGCATAAAAACCTCCACATCAAAAAATCTACCTTCTTTATTATAATATTGAATAAAACTAACTTTTTCTTCCTTCATTTAAAATCCTATGCCTAAGCCTTTGCTTAAATTCCAAGCAACTGCAAAAGTTTGTCCTATGATTGGTATGTTAATAAACTTGTCTTTATATTTTTGTGGCACTTTTTTGACTACAACATAATGTATAGTATTCCTTACTACAAAAAATGCTACTACACTACTAACGGCTGGGTGTGCTCCTAATATTGGATTCATCTCTCCATATAATAAAGGATTCTTCGCAACTTTAATAGTCTGTATCATATCAGCAACAGTTAAAGCCTGGAATATCCACATTTTGTTTTTTTGTTTTTTAGTTAGTTCATCGGCTGATGCTGTTGCTACACTTAAACATAATACTATTGCTATAATAAGTTTTTTCATTATATTTTACCCCCTGGATATTTGGGTGTTTTATAAAACTTATTTTCAGCTTCTTCAATATCTGTTTGTTGCTGTTCATAGTAGTCATCTGGAATATCTAAAGTTAAACAAGCCTTACATAATTTACTATATGCCGAGTGGCTATAATCAATTGGATATGTTCCACAATTATAACAATCTGCACCATTTATTGGAACTGCTATTGTGTCATCCTCATATTCAACTTCAAATAAGTCATCATAATTTGTATTGGAAGTTTGCTTTACTTCTACTTTTTCTTTTATTATGCTATACGGATAATCAGCATTATAACAATGTCCTTTTTTAACTTTAAGGCCTTTTAATGTCATACCTTTAGTGTCTGGATAGTTGTCTACTAAAGCCCACCATTGATTATTATTGTAATTTCTATTTTCTGGATCTAAATATATTTTTTTACCGTTATCAAATATAATTTCGTGATATATTCCAGTTGTGCTTTTACTTTTGATATTTTTATTAATACCAACTATTGTAGCTGTTTCTAACATTTGTTTGTCTCCTAACATTTAACATTATATTACTATTATACACTATTATACATATAAGTCAAGTGATTATATAGTTTAATAGCACATAGAAGCACATATAAGCACATATAGGCCCTAATGTATAGTAAGTTATACAAAAGGGCCTATAATATTGCTAAAATTATGCGGCTTCTTTAATAGCCTGTTTTATTTTAATTGTTTTTTTAGCTTTTGCTTTTGGCATTTCAAACACTAATTTATGTTTCATAGCTTCTGCAAATATAACTACTCTTCTTACTGACATAGCAAATCTTTTCTTATCTGCTTTTGCGGCATCATTATTGCCACTGTAAGAAGCATTTTCTAATTTAGCTAATTGGCTGTCGGCATCATAAAGCTTCAGTATATTGCTATACTTTTGCTCTGTCATACATACAGTCGCTTCAGCATCAGTTAGTAATTGTTTATCTTGCTTTAGCAATTTTCCGTTAGCTTTAGCAATTACACAATCGCCGTGTCCGTTAAAGTGGTCTCTTAAAACCATATGCTCTGATCCTCTGGCATATTTTGTATAAGAATTAGCCACTTCGCCTTTTTCAACACTTTTGAAACCTTCTAATAGTTTCGCTGACTTAATTGTTTTAGCATAAGTCTCAGTGTGAGTTGGAATAACAACAACATAATTTGTGTCATTATTCAATTCAGCAAACTTAAGGCCTCTTGCTTCATAACCTATAACATTTGCTTTACAATAAGCCTGAAAGCTTCTTGTTTTTTCTTTAGACATATATAATGTCTCCTATTGGCTTCCTTTGTTATTATTAAAGTATTAAGCAAAGCCTATTCTAAATACTTCAATCTCTTTGTTAATATTATATTAACACACTTTTAGGATTTGTCAAGTAGTTTAATTGCTAAAGCCCAATTATTATTATGAAAAATCTTGGCAACTATACCTCTTCTCTTTTTTTCTGCATAATAAACTTTCTTCAGGTGATTTATTGTGCCCAGTATTTTTCTTTGTTTTGCCCAGTAATTAGACATTTTTCTTTTTGTTTCTTTAGTTTGTTTTAGAGGCCCATTAGTCTTTCGCCCATATCGAAGCAACATAGTTTTGTGCCTTTTTGCTATTACTTCTTTAGTCGTCTTTTTGCCAAAGTTTCCATTATTAACTCCTTTATTAAAGGCACCCCAAGGTATACCTACATAGCCAAAATTAGAACATACATATTGAGTTTTAAGTAACCTTGAGGTTCGAATATCTCCGAACTTTGAGATATACCATTTATTCTTCCGGATAAATTGTAATACCTTATTCTTTACCATATTTGGTTAAAGCAGTAAAGGCTAACTCTTTCCATTGTTTTGGTTCAACTTGGTAAAGTTCAGCTAATTTTATCATTGTTCTTAAACTTATAGTGTATAAATCATCAAGATTATTTTCTAAATATGTTAGCAATATATCTATATCTTTATCCTGCATTTTATACTTCTTTAACAAGTTTTGTTTTTTAACCATAAAACATATTTGTTTAAAGTTTTCTGATTCACAACCACTATCTGTTATAGGGACAACATAACTTCTATCTTTAAGAGCAGTTAAATGGGATTGCATTTTAACTCTACTACCGCCAAAGCCAATATTAGTAATTAAAATTACAGCACCTTTAAATACAAATTGTTGAGGTAACCCCATAGCATTTAATAAGTTTGTTTGACTTGCCCAATATACTCTATTAACTTCTTGTGTATCCATTGCCGCCTTTAACAAACAAAGTCCTTCTGTTTTAGCAAAAACAGAATCTACATCATCTAAAACTAATACTTGTCCTTTAGCTCTATGACGATATAAAGCATCATATAAACTTAACAAAGTCATATGCCCTGTTATTACACTATAATTTTTAGTGTTATATTTTTTTAAGTATTTTGAAGTCATTACACTTTTACCAATGCCTGGAGGGCCATTTATAATTAAACTTCTAAAGTCTCCACTGGCTATTCGCTTAATAAAAGTTTCAGCATTTAAGTATGACTTATCTAACATACTATAATCATTGTTTTTATATTTCATTTTTGTTCCTTTTGTTAGTATAATATTAACATACTTTTAGGATCTGTCAAGCACTTTTTTTAACTAATTTTTGCTCCCAATTTAAGTATTTTTGCTTGTCCCAATTCTTTTTAGTGTAGCCAAAAAAGTGTCTAATATACTTGCCCACTTTCTCCCAACTACCCCAATCTCCACCCATATCTGTATATTGTTTTAGGTGCTTATATACTAACACATTAAAAATACCCTGATCGTGTTTAGCAAACTTATTGTTAAGGTGTTGTTTAAACACATTATACCAATCACCTTTTGTAGCATTATAAAAGTCTCTTGTAAGCATCATTTGTCCTGACATAAAATAGGGCCAAGTTGGATCTATGCTTATTCTTTTATTAGCATTTTGATAATTAGTAAATTCTCTTACAGCACTAAATTGCTTAAACTGTTTAAACACATTTGGAGCAATTGGTGTAAAAATAGCATCACTATCGATCCAAAATATGTTGTCGTATCCTAATTCGAATAATTTGTAAGCAAACAATTTATGATATACTGGGCCTATATTATTACCCAGCCAATTGCTGTCAGTTAAGCAAAAATAAGAAGCATTATGCTTATTAGCATACTCCTTGGCTCTTTGATTACTAAACTTAAACAAGTCATCTATATAATGAAATGTTTTTGCCCCTGCTGTTTTAACATTAGGGTTTTTTATATTAACTTGAAATATTAAGTTTTTAGACATTTTGTTTTCTCCTATACTATTATAATAGCACACATTTAGGATCTGTCAAGTGTTTATTTTGTTGTATTTTTACAACACCTCTGGATAGCTTAAATCTTCTGTTTTATAACCTATTATACCAAATCCTTGCTCTTTAGCATAGTCATATACATAATTTAATATGTCTGGATCATCTGTTTCAAAATGTAAAATAGCATCTTCCATATATTCTTGAGTGATGTTATACTTACATTCGGAAGTTTCATCATTATACTTTTTAATATGTTTAATTAAAGTGTCTAAATTATTACCACTTTTTAAGTTAGTATAATTTTCTATTATTTTTAGTTTATACATTTGTTTTCTCCTTTGTTATACTATTATAATAGCATAGTTTTGGGTTCTGTCAAGTGTTTTTTATATACTATATGTTGTGTTGGGGAGGACTATATGTAGTATGCTGTTTTTACTTGTATTATCAGCTTGTATATGTTAAAATGTAGTATGCTTTTAATTAAGCAACAAAACACCGTATTAGACAAGGTTTGGTATGGCCCCAAGGATCGGGGTAATGTTGATGTTAGGTGTCTAATAACGGTGGCATTCTTAACCTAACATTAACTTGGGAAAAGGGAACCGCTTATATAGGGATTCTACTTTGATAGATATTAAGTGATCGTTGCTGATGTATAATGTTCCCTAATTACCAAATTCTTGTAATTCAACTACTCTATATTCAATACTATCAAACATATCATTTAATTTGTCACATTGTGTTTGTGCTGACACTTTATTACCATAAAACATTTTGTGATACCTTCTATTACGATTAACTACATCATAATGTATTTTTCCAACCCATTTATCGCGATGCTTAATACCATACATTGTATTAATAGCAATAGTAGTTTTTACAAGCCCACCAAATTCATCAGTGGATTCTAATCTTACATATTCTTTAAATCTGGGCATTATTCATCATTCCAAGGTAAAGGTTGTGTGTTTTCAGGGCCGACTGGATTATCACTTTGCCCTAACATATTTTTGCCAAGCCAAATTAACATAATAGCATTGCCTTTGAGTGCTGTTTCAATTTGAGCCCGTCTTAATCGTTGATTTGTTTCAGAATAGGCTTTTTGTATTAAATCACGAAAGTTGTATTTGAGTGTTTCTCTTGGTATGCTAAACCACTCAGCTATTTCCTGATAATTACAATGTAAAGATGCTAATTTATATACTTCATCTGGGGGAATAACTTTTTTATTATCGCCTCTTCCTACTACTAATCCGTCTTTAGTAATAGTGCCCCACTTTTCTTGTTTTCTTTTGTAGTCTTCTTTTTCCATATCTGCTCCTTTTTTTACGGTGTTGTTTCACCTAAATTAATAGAAAAATTATTATAAGTGTAGTTCCTCGCACTTAACTCTAAATCTTCGTGCTACTGTTCTTCCATTTCCTGTTACAGCTACACATTTAATTTCGTAAATATCACCTGCTGTTCCACCACTTAAAAAAAGTGTTGCCGCAGTAGTAGTATTTGTTTCAGTGCCTTTAGTTATACCAGTGTCAGCAGTCCAAGTTGGAGTGCCTGTAATAGTATCACCACTTGCTAACCAATTAGTAAAATTAATAGTGTAATCTAATACACTCGCAGGATCTTTTCTGATAAATGCTCCTGTGTTGTCGTATTCATAACCTGTTGAACTTGCCATAAAATGTGTGCTCCTATATGTATTTATTGTTTAGTATATATGTCAAAATGATATACATAAGTTCTTCCTTGATTAGTTCGTGCTAATGCTTTAACTGGGTGTGTTCCTAATGCTGTGGGTCTTACATAACACATTATTTGATGAGGTCGTGTAAATCCTAATGATTCATCGTGCCTAATAACTTCATTTATTATTGTTAAGTCACTTGATGTAGTTGTAAAGTCTACAGCATACAATTCCTCTCCAGCTTGTAAATAATTTTTAAATTCAATACTTACATCTATGTTTGAGCCGGTTTGAACTTCTACATACTTTTTTGTATTACCTTGTTTCCATTGTGTTGTTGCCATTACTCACTATATCCTTCTGGACTTAATATCCTTGTTTGTGTTGGCATACTTACTGTTCTTACTTCAGCATCGTGTATAAATGTTCTGTTTTGTGTATCCATTGTAAGTGTTCTAACTTCAGCATCGTGTGTAAATGTTCTTGTTCTTTCTGCTAATTCATACAACCTTACTCGATCAGGTGCTTGTATAAGGGATATATCCGAAACATCTGTTGTGCTTAAACTTGTTGCTAATGTTCCAACTGAACTTTGTGGCATATCCATTATTACACCTGCTATTCCTGATGTAAATGTTATTGTATAGTCTATTAATGCTGGTGTTGTTGTAGTCACTTGATGTATAACACCACTATTATTAATGTCTATGCTTACTGTTGTATCTAATGCTGTTGTAGGGACACCTGTTATTGCTAAATCACCATCAAAATTAGCTGTAAATGATGTTGCCATAGCAACTGTAAAGCCTGTTATTATTTTTCCTGCTAATCCTAATGTAGTGTTTAAGTGTATTGTTGGACTAATAGTATGTTCGTGTAATAAAAATCCAGCATATATTGTTGGTATTGTAAATGCTGTATTAATGTCTAAATCACTTGTTATTACTGTTTGTATCATTACCGGAGTTGCCGTTAATGTATGTGCTGTGCTTATATCTATATTTCCTGAATGAAATAAAGGTCTATATCCTAAATTAAATACTTTTTCTGAAAAGTCTGTGCTTGACCCAAATGTAATAGTATCATAATCTGTATCTAAAGTATTTGTTGAATTAAGTAGCCAAGGGTTATTATAACCCCAAGTTCCACTTACTGAACCATCTGCACTCCACCCTGATACTGTATTTGCTGAACTGCTTACTGAATCTCTTGGCTCACTACCATAAAATAAGCCCCTTGTTTCTGGAACTAAATTAGTTATATAACTTGGGCTGTCTGTTAATGCTAATAACATCGCTTTTGCTC
>VTLG01006334.1_pt1 | contig 17039 bp, 13 predicted proteins | sample 4694571 | NCBI WGS metagenome assembly VTLG01 (sample SAMN12604809, study PRJNA352737) | marine metagenome | biome: ENVO:00000447; feature: ENVO:00000209|ENVO:00000569|ENVO:01000036; material: ENVO:00002151; isolation source: viral sequences binned using virsorter ...
AAACTTAAACCAGTTAAAGGTTCTTCTGGAGGAGGCGGTGGCTTCCTTGGAGCAGTCGCTACTATGGCTGGTATTGGTGCTAATATTGCTATGATGTCAGGTGGTTCTGATGATAGATTTAAATATAATTTAAACCGTGTAGGTACATCACCATCAGGTATACCTAAATACACATTTAAGTACAGACTAGATGGACCACATGGTCCTACTTGGACTGGTACTTCAGCACAAGACTTACTCGCAATGGGTAGAGGTGATGCTGTATTCCAAAAGGAAAAAGACGGATTCTACTATGTTGACTACAGTAAGCTGGACGTCAACTTTGAACAAGTACAACTAGCCTAAAATTAAATGGCAATTTTATACAAAGGGTACGCCCAACAAAAAGGTTTTGGTGCTAATCTAGTTAAAGTTCCTGATCCATCTGATAAGATACGCAGGCAAGGCTTACGAGCTTTGGAAGGTATGCAAGATCAGTTGACCTGGAATAACAAACAAGCTACTAGAGTAATCTCTGCATTAGAACAGAATGCACAGATAGAAGCTAAGAATCGTGCGGATAACTTCGAGCTAAGGCAGAGTTTTTCGCAAACAGTTTTCAAACAGAAACAAGCCAATCTTCAAGCATTACATGAAGATGCTAGACGTAGACAAGCTGCTCAAGAACAGAATATAAAAAATCTATTATCTTTAACTAAGTCAGGAGCAGCTCTTTATAAAGCTTATGATGCAAAGCGTAAGGAAGATGCTGCTATATGGGAACACCAGTTATATAATGAGCATGGTATAGGCTGGGAAAAGATGAATGCACTGAAAAGTGCAACAGATGAGATATGGCAAGACTCTGCTCAACGCGAATTACTACTGCAAAAGTTAGGTCTTGATGGAGTACCTGATGATGTTATTGATAGAGTAAGGAATGTTAGTGGTTATAGAGCTATTGCAATGGGTAAATCTCATGCAAGAAGATGGTCTTATGACACTGGTCTTTATTACGCAGAGAATTTTAACACTAAGGTAGACATAGCTGGTATGCAAGTTGATTTGCACTCAGCTAGAGGTGATCAAGTTCATACTGTACTACAGCTACTAGATGCCAAACGTCGCAGAGACGCTGGTGCTAACGCTCCAAGCTCTAAGATGCTTGGCTTGTCTGGTGGTTATGAGGTAATGGAACGAGCCAGAGGTAATATAATTGCCAATAAAACCAAAGAAGCTTCTGATGATGCTGTTAAGCGTCAGTGGGAAGATGAAATGACCTTCCTTCATGATGCTCTTGCACCTGGACCTGATGGTATAGTTAGAGCTGGAGCTGGTATTGAAAATCTTATTAAGTACTATGCTGGTGGTGATAACTCTACTAGACAATCTATGAGATCAGCTAGAAATCGTGTTGTAGGAACAATAATTCATGGTTTACAAACTAATCAAATTTCATGGAATCAGGTCAAAGCTTTAGAAAACCATCCAATGAAAATAGGTGGTGCAACTAAAACCTTTAGTCAGTTCTTTGAAAGAGAGTGGGCTACTATTGAAAAAGCTGGTGTTACAAATGCTACTCAAGCTATGGCTGTAGCACAGTTAGGTTCTAAGCAAACTAAGATTAAAGATCAACAGTTCCTTTCTGACTTACATGGTTTAGCTAGTGAGAACCCACCTCCTGAAACATGGGCTAAGATGCTTGCTATAGCTAATTCACCAGAGAATAATTATAAAGAATCAGCTAGGTTTATTTCTGATGTAATGGCTAGAGGACAGAATGCTGCTAATGATTCACAAGCTTTAGCTACTGTTCAAGGTAGAATAACTCGTGGTGAAAGAGTCACAGCTGAAGAAATTAGATTGTTAAAACCTTCATCTCAAGCAGAAGCCTCATTAATAGCATTAGCTAATAAGAACAATGAATTCTTACCTACTGAAGGTGAATACGGTTCTAAGAAACAGATTGAAGCTACTGTAGATAGTATGCTAAAGAATCGTATACCTGCTACTGTACTTGATGATAAGAGTGATGTAAGGTTAAGTGCTAAGATAGGTGCCATGACAATAGCTACCAATTACTATAGGGGAGCAGTTCAAAGTGGTATGTCACATCAGGATGCTTTAGAAAATACTCGTAAGTTTATCTCAGCTAAGATCCTAGAAAAAGGTGGAGATTGGGAACCTGTTTATAATGAAACAACTCAATCAAGAGAATTCCAAGGCTATAGAGCTACTGGTGATTGGGTTAAGATAGATGTAGATGACAATGGTGGACTAGTTGAGTTTGCTAATAATCATAACTTAATGTATAGTACACCTTTAATTAATAGAGATGAACTTGAGAAGAAATCAATAGCTTTAAATAGTGGTCAATCCTATGGTATGATACCTAGAGCTAGTTTCTTAGAATCAACAATAGGTCATACACCTAATAGTCCTAAAGCTTTAGCTATTGAACAAGCTCAAATTGAGTATCATAATTCTAGAGTTAAGGAAACAGGTAAAGGTACTATGATACAACCTTATCCTGATTGGTATATTAAGAGTGTAACAGATACTTACAACAGATTTAGTCCTAGAGCACAACGTCTTCTCAATAACTGGGGTTATTGCGATATAAATAGAGCAGCTTGTGAAAGTCAAATGAATCCTATTTATAATAAGCCTGTAATTGAACAAGCTCAATCTTTACTAAGTGAAGATGAAGATTATAATAGAACAGATAAAGGTAATAGCTACAAGAAACTAGGTTTTGATATCAGTACTCGTTCTATAAGTGATATCATTACATTACAACAAGGTGAGAAATTCTTACTAGCTGGTCGTTATGGATTTGATTCTGAATCTTTAGCAGAAGCTGTTGAATTAGCTGGCCTTTCTATGAATGATAAATTTACAGCTGTCATTCAAGATAAATTATTTGAAGCTTATTTTAAAGCTAATGGTATGAGTATGTTAGATGGTATACAAGATCCACAAGAACGCTTACTACTGGAGAGTACTTACAGATTAATGACTGAAGACAAATTAGGTCCATTAGGTTTTAATGAACCTGCACTTCTACATCCAAAAGCTTTCCAACTAAAAGTAGCAGGAGGTTTCTATGGCTGAAGAACAAGAATATCAGTATGACATAGCTCCTACTGACAGACGCTTAGATGATGCGTTAGATGCTGAGAATGCATACCATGAGAAGAAAGAAGAAGGTACTGGTGTAGAACCTATAGATCCTCAACGTCTAACTACAGCTGATGCTGAGAAAGGTGGTCCTGGTGATTACTCTTGGGGAGGTTATGAAGATCAGAAAAAAGGTTCTGGTATACAGAAACCAGATAATGTCAGTCAAGAAGACTGGGATAACAGACCTAAATGGTCTAGACCTTTAGAAGAGATCCTACATGCTGGTTCTTTACCTGCTTTAGGTGTAGTTGATTTCATGACTGACGCTGTTGGTCTTATACCTGGACTTAAACCTATTGATGAATGGTGGGATAATAACTCACCAAGACATAACCACCCATCTGCTAAATTAACTAGAGATGCAGCTTCTATAATTATACCTACTTTATATGGTGGTAGTGTTCTAACAGGCTCAGCTAAGGCTGCAACTGCTTCTATGACAATGCCTAATTATGTAAGAACATTAGGTCAAGTAGCTGCGTGGACAGGTGTAGATACAGGTGTAGCTGCTATATCATCTCATTCACAGACAGATGATAACTTAGCAGGTACTCTTAATAACTGGTTAGGATGGGATATACCATGGGCTACTAGAGCTAGTGATAGTCCTGATGTTAGATATAAGAAGAATGTATTTGAAGCAGCAGCGTTGTCTGGTAGTGTAGAACTACTTGGAGCAGCTTTTGCTTTTGGAAGAAAGACTAAGCTTATACCTAGAGATGTAGAAGCAGAACAGATAGTAGCACGTAGAACTGCTCAATCTGCTGAATATGATAATGCAGTAACAGAAGCTGTTGAGTCTGGTAGACGAGCTAGAGAAGCAGCTCAAGATGCTGAAATGGAAGCAGTTATAAAAGCTGATCCTGAAGGCAGAGAGTATAATGCATTTGTAAATAACCTTGGACCTGATGAAGCAGGTAGAGCTGTTATTAATACACAGCCTGATCCACTTCTGGCTAAGGTTAATCATACTCAAATACAAAATAATATAGATACTTCTTTTGGGCGTGCAGCTCCTGTAGTAGATGAAGCATTCAATAAGAATTTCTTACATGCTATTAATGGAGATGATCGTGCTAAGCAGTTAGATCAACTATTTAATTCTATCTCACCTAACGTTGATGCTGTTGTAAATGGTAAAACCATCACAGCAGAACAGATGAATAGAGCTGTAGATAACTTAACCAATGCTGTATTCGGTAAAGACCTACCTCTTAGAGAGTTTGAGTTCATTGTAGATGATATGAAGACTACAATCTTCAATTCTAATCAAATTCTAGATGAAGAGCAGTGGGTTATAGCCTCTCGTGCATTTAAAAATGCATATGATACACTGTTTGATCCTAATCAGATGCGTGCTTCTGCAATGCTTTCACAGCAAGCAGCTGATAACGTATCTGATGCTGCGGCTGCAGTTAAAATGCTAGGAGATCAGGTTGATACAACTAGACAAATGAATATCATCTTTGATAAGATGAATTTATTAGGACAAGAAGTTGGTACTAATCAGTATATTGTTAAGAAAGCTAAGGAATATCAGAAGTTAAAAGAAGCTGGTAATATTGAAGATGTACTCAGATGGATGGAACAACAAGGACCAGCCTTTGATAAGTATATTAGAGAGATAAAAGCTACAGGTGGTAAGTTAAATGATACACTTAAAGCAATAGCTAAAGAAAATCCTCATTATTATAAGCCTTTTGTAGAAGCTTATGATGCTACTAATGGTAGTGTTGATGAATTACATAAATTACATAGATTAACTGAAGAGAATATAGGCTTCCTTAAGAAAGGTATAGTTGATACTAATCCTTCTGTACCTAGTATGCTAATTAAGCAGCTACATGGAGCTAGAATTAATGGACTTCTATTAGGACTAGCGCCTGCTAGAGCTTTGTTAGGTAATGCTACAATGACAGCTCTTAAGCCAGCATCTATAATGGCTGGAGCTATAGCACAAGGAGACTTCAAAGCCTTCAAGCGTGCTACATGGGTCTTTGGTGGTATTGAGGAGAACTTTAGGCGTGGTCTAAAAGTATTAAAACGTGATTGGGATTTAGCTGTTAAGAATCCAGAAGAAGCTATGCTACGTGGTCGTGCTGACTTAAAGCAAGCTAGAATGGATCAACTGGAATACATGGAAAGCATGGCTGAAGGTTGGAAAGCTGCTAAAGAACCTGGCTGGAGAGGTAAGGTTGCCTTATGGAATATGACCAAAGCCCTTGGTTGGTGGAATAAGCAGCAATTTGTACGTTGGGGTACTAGCGCACTCTATGCTATTGACGGAATGACTAATTCCTTTATGGCTAGTGGTATGGCTAGAGCTAGAGCGTATGATTCCTTAGCTAAAGATTTTAAGGGTAGTGTAAACTTTGAAGCGTTCTCTAAGAAACAGAAAGAACTATATTCTCAAGCTTTTGATGCATCAGGTAAACTAACAGATGAAGCTGCTAAATACTCTTCTAGAGAGATTGCACTTAACCTTGATAATGATATGGTTAAAGCATTTGATGATTTCTTGGAGTATGTTCCAGCTGCTAGAGGATTATTCTTATTTCCTAGAACTGGTGTAAACTCAGCTACATTAGCCTGGACATTCAATCCACTAAGTAGTGCATTTAATGTAGCTTTACCTAAAGTAAAGAGAACATTAGCTGCTACTACTAAAGCTGAAAAGTTAGATGTACTAAGAAATCATGGTATTGAGATAGCTGATGGTTTAAAACTAGAAGAAGCTTTCCAATCTCTTAAATCTGAGTACATTGGTCGTCAGATCATGGGTAGTACCCTTGTTATGGGTACTGGTTTATGGGCCTTACAAGGTAACATGACTGGTAATGGTCCACAAGATGGTGCTGAACGTTCACGTATGCTACGTATGGGATGGCAACCTAGATCAATTAAGAACCCTATTACAGGGGAATGGAGAAGTTATGAAGGATTTGAACCTTTTGCTTCTTTGATGGGTCTTACTGCTGATATAGTATATCAAGCTAATCGTATGGATCAAGCTGTAACTGAAGACTTATTCAGAAAAGTAGGCTTTGCAGTTTCCATGAACCTTACTAATAATACATTTGTTAGTGGATTTAAACCTCTTGTAGATATGCTTACTGCTGACCCTACTGCATGGAATAGATTCTTTGCACAGCAAGTAGATCAAACAGCTATACCATTTAGAGGTATTCGCAGTATTCTCAATAACGCTATTAGCCCTGGATTAAGAGATGTTAATAATGATTTCTTCTCTTATATGCAGAATGCTAATAAGTTTATCATGCCAACTGGTGAGGACGCAGCTCTACCTGAGCTACTTGATGTCTTTACAGGTAGACCTATTAAAGGTTATGAGTCTATAACTCAAGCTGCTAATGCTTTACTACCTATGTTTAAACAAAATGGTAGTATGGAACCTTGGAGACAATGGATGTTATCCACAGGTTGGGATGGTATGACTAAGCTAAGAACAAATAAATTTACAGGACAGCCGCTTACAGCTAGAGAAAGACATTACATTAATAATTGGATAGGGAAGAATGCTAATCTTAAAGGTCAAGTTATTAAGTTAATGACTGAGAATGATGGGTATTTTGATAAGAAGATGAAAGAATATGATAAAAAACTTAAAGGTCAAGTTAACGTTAAAGAATGGGTAGTTCATAGAGAACTAGATCGTATAATTGATAGAGCTTATGACGGAGCTTGGGATTCCTTAGAAGCATTTAATGCAGAGCAAGGTTATACTTCTCAAGGTAGAGAACTAAAAATGCTTAGACATCAGATGGGTAAAGGTGACGTATCTGGTTCAAGCGAAACACAAAAGAGGCTAAAGAAACTACATCAAATGGCTAAATAAGCATTATGGCTACAACCTCAAATACATATACAGCAAACGGTTCCACCGTCGATTTTGCTTTCACATTTCCATATCAAAATAGTACCGACATTAAAGTTAGTGTCGATGAAGCGCTTCAGTCGCTTACAACTCATTACACATTACATAATGCAACAACAATCCGATTTGGATCAGCTCCAGCTAATACCAAAAAGGTAAAGATTTATAGAGATACAGATAGTTCTAAACTTGCTGCAACCTTCTACCCAGGTTCAGCTATTAGATCTAGTGATCTCAATGATAACTATAACCAAAATTTATACGTTACTCAAGAAGCAGAGAATGATTCCGCTGAAGCTCTTACTAACTCTAGGGTGCTTGAAAGTGGGGCTTACGTTTCTGCTATTACTAAAGCTACATCTGCTGTAACGACTGCTAATGCAGCTGATACAAAATCAGATACTGCAATTTCTAATTCATCGTCAGCTGTAACAACAGCTAATAACGCAAGTACCGCAGCTACTAACGCAACCACTACTGCAAATAATGCAAGTACCACCGCAACAAATGCAAATACTACAGCAACTACGGCGTCTAATAACGCAACAACCGCAGTCAACACAGCAAACGCAGCTGATACAAAATCAGATACAGCTGTCTCAACAGCAAACTCAGCTGCGTCAGACGCTACGAGTGCTGTTACAACAGCAAACAATGCAAACTCCACTGCCACAACAGCTAATAACACAGCTAACACGGCTTCAACTAATGCTACTACGGCTGTAAACACAGCTAATGCTGCTAGTGCTGCGGTAGCTGCTGCTGTGCTTTATACACCAAAAGCTGATAAAGCTGCCTTAGTGGCGACAGAGCCTACTGAAGATGGTTACTATGAAATAGCAGACTCAAGTGATTTGGTTAATGCTACTTGGACAACAGGTGGTGTTGGTTATACATTGAGTGGTATACCTGGTACCTTCCAAGGAAGTGCAGGGTTGACAGTACGTGTGTCTTATACTCATTCAAGTAAAACCTATGCTTATGCTAGTTACTTTGCTAATGACCCAGAAGAGAGATATATTTCAGATACTAGAACCTTTGGATCTACAGTAACCTATGTGGTTAAAGTAGCTACAAAGACAGCTCAACATAGATATAACGGAAGCGGACATTCTAGTGGATTTACCCTAGATGCTCAGCAAGCACCGTTCTTGGAACTTAATCCAGGAATGACTTATAAATTTGATCAAGCAGATAGTTCTAATTCTGGTCATCCCCTTGTCTTCTATCAAGAGGCAGATAAAACTACAGGTTATTCAACAGGAGTAACTACTAATGGTACACCTGGTTCTGCAGGTGCATATACTCAGATAGTTACATCTGATACTAACCCTACAATTTTACACTACCAGTGCTCAGCCCATGCTTATATGGGTAATTGTATGCAGATGAATACTGCATTCGATAGAACAGCACACCAAGTAATAGATGCTGGTAACTTTGACAATGGCACAAGTACAGCAGCATTATCAAACACTTATGATGGAGGATCTTTCGACTAATGCCAACACCAGCAACTAGAACACCTGTGCGTGTAGCACGGGGTACATACTCAAATTTAAACGGTAACAAAACTGATATCTTAGAAGGTGAGATTTGTTACGCAACAGACCAAAATAAAATATACATAAAAGAAGGTAGTAATCTAGAAGAGCATACTATTGATACTAGTGGTTTTGCTCAATTAGCAGGTGCTACCTATACTGGCGATGTTATTCTAGATAATGCTAAAGAACTAAGGTTCCATGAAGCTGATGGTTCAGGTAGTAACTATGTAGGATTTGAAGCGCCAGGTACTTTAGGTGGTGATCAGATCTGGGTACTACCTACTGCTGATGGTTCTGCAGGACAACTTCTAAAGACAGATGGTAGTGGTAATCTAGGATGGGCTACTGATGCTACAACTGATGCTACTAAAATGCCCCTCGCAGGAGGTACGTTCACAGGCGATATAAATCTAGATAACCAACAAGAGTTAAGGTTTGAAGAAGCAACAGCAAATGGTGACCATTATGTTGGATTTAAAGCACCCGCTTCTTTAGCAGGTAATGTTGTATGGAGTCTACCTACTGCTGATAGCTCAGGTACACAAGCTCTTGTCTCAAATGGTAGTGCTGTTCTATCTTGGGCTTCAACAGGTGACGCAACCTTAGCAGGTGATAATACATGGACAGGTGCTCAACGTGGTCAGGTTACTGGACTAACTTCAGCATCTACTATTACAATTGATATGAGTACCACGAATAATCATTCTGTTACTCTAGCTCATAATACTACATTCGCTGCACCTTCGAACCAAGTCGCTGGTCAATCAGGTTCAATCTTTATTACACAAGATGGTACTGGATCTAGAACAGCTGCATGGCATGCTAACTTTAAATGGAAAGGCGGAACCGCTCCGACGCTTTCAACAGCTGCTGCTTCTGTAGATCGAATAGACTACATCATAGCATCTTCTGGTAATATACATGCGGTGGCAACTCTGGATGTGAAGTAAGATGGCAGTACTAAGTAACACAATGATGCAGGGTACTTCTGCAGTATCTGATGATGGTTTTACGATAGAAAAGAGTCTTAGATTTGATTTCCAAGACAGGTCCATACTATCTAGAACTGGTGCATTTCTCGGTAACAGAAGGAAATGGACATGGGCTGGTTGGATTAAACGAGACGATCCGGCTGAGGCGAATGATGGCCATCCATCTATATTTCATGTCTACCAAGGTGCTGGTGATCGTGGTAATTTATTTTTTGATTCAACTGCAGATAGCTTCAAACTTTATGTAGCAGACGGTAGTGCTGTAAAAGCAAATGTAGAGACTACTGGTAAAATTAGAGATCCTGGTGCTTGGATGCATATAATGATGATTTGGGATACTTCTAATGAAGTTGAAAAAGATAGAGTCAGGATGTTTATAAATGGTCATCCTCAAGTAATCAGTGGTACTTTTCCAGCACTAAACTATGAAGGCCCTTGGAATAAAGTTGCAACCAGTACTTGGGGTCCACACGGTGTAGGTGGTGGTCAAGAAGAAATAAAAGTTTACCCCGCAAATGCTCCGTTAGCCGATGTATATTTCATTGACGGTATGGCACTAGGTCCAGCTGCATTTGGAGAATATGATTCATCAGGTTGCTTTAATCCAAAGGAATTTAATCTTCCAGCTCCTAATAAAGGAGTTACACATAGCTCTACATTAACTAGCTCTTCAGGATGGAATTCCGGAGCAGTTGGTGATTTGTTTGATGGAGTTGCATCAGAAGCAACTTCTATAAATCCTACTAGTGGTCATACTGCTACTTGGTTACCAGCAGCAGAAATAACAGGACAGCTTTTCGAGATTTATTGTAAGGTTGAAGATTCTTCTGCAGCAGATCATTTAACAGTTAATGGTATTAATTATTTTGCTGATGTATACAATCAATTAGGAAACAATACTTTTGGTTGGGCCACATTATATGGATTGAGAAGTATAAATACAACACAAGGATTAACGTTTAAAAGAACAGATGGTAACAAACAGTGTGCTCCTTCTGCAATAAGGGTGGACGGGGTTATCCTTGTGGACGGCCAAACCGACCCTTCATTAACAACTAACCCACATAATGGAACAGTATGGTCTAGGTACTGTACATCAACAAGTGGTGGTACTACACCTGGATCGTTCGAAACCTTATTCTCAGGTTCTGGAGGTATAGCAGTTGGAGAAGATAGTTATAAAACTAAACCTAGTTCAGATGGACATACCTGTACATTTATACCTCCTTCTACTATTACTGGTACAAAAATAGAAATACGAGCATATTGTGAAGGTACAAAATCAGCAACCAATCTACTTGAGGTAAACGGTACTTCTAAATATGAAGCTGTACAATCAGCAGGTGGTAACGCTAATGCTGCATTTAGATGGGTTGATGTTGGTACTAGTATTGATGCTACTGATGGTGTGAAATGGGGAAGACAGAATGCAACCAATGAAACTTGTATTACAGCCATACGGGTGGATGGTCATATTTTACGTGACGCTTGCCAATCAGACGGTGGAGGTCGTAATGGATTCCATCTCAAGTTCGATGATACTACAAGATTAGGTAGAAACTATTTTAACCAGAAATCAGTCAGTGAGGCAACTGGTGCCTTACCTATTTATAATACAACAGCAGATAGTGATGGATATGATGATGGTTCTGTTAAAGGGTCTGGTAATAGAACAGACAGTGATAGTTCAGATTTGAAAATTGCTTTACCACTTTATAATAATCTAGATGATGAATCTGGTAATAACCGTGATGGGACAATAACAGGTACTACGGTAGCTGTTACTGATCAAAGTAGATTGTATGGTGGTAGTTATTACTTCCCTGGTACAGGAAATACAAGCTCTTATATATCAATTGCAGATTGTGCTGAATTAGATTTCCAAGGTGCTTGGACTATTGAATATTGGGTGAGATTTAAACGTGCACCTGGTACTCAAGATTCTCCTTGTGCTAGTGCTACTGACTATAAACGTCCTGGTATGTTCCGATTAACTGGAGGTCAAATGGGATATTTTTCTTCTAGTAATGGATCTGCTTGGGATCAAATTATTGGTGATGGTGCAGCCACTGGAGTAGGAAAACATGTCTTAGCTAAAGACACCTGGTATCATATAGCTTTTCAGTATGATGGTTCTAGTAAATTTACTGCTTATGTCAATGGAGTAAAAGATTTAGATTATACAACTTCTGCTACAGGAAACGCAAATAATGCTTCAGAAGCTTATACATTAGGGCGATGGGGGACAGCTTATGGTTTCCAAGGATGGCTTCAAGATTTCAGAATTTATGGAAAAGTTAAGTATTCTAGTGCTTTTACACCACCAACCCGACTAGACTTCGAGCCTTACAATCTAGAAACTACTAGTTATGATTCATTTGCACCTGCTGGCCCTATTTATAAATCAGCAAATAAAGCTGATGGATATGCACCTGATAGTCTAAAGCAGTATCTTCGTTTTGCATGTCCTTGCAATGAAGGTGATGGTACTTTAGATATGAATGATTACCATGCTACTATAAAAGGTTCTGGTTCTAATCATACAATAACTGCATCTGGATGGACAACACATTCTGCAAGTTCTAGTATTGGTTGGGGACATAGTGGTGATAATAATTCTAACCAAGCGACTGCTCAATCATCAGAATTTGAAATTAAACCTAATGAAGACTTCTGCTTAGAATTCTGGACTTATATACCAACTTCTGGGTTAACTACACATGCCAGAATATTTAACTTTGGAGATGATAGTACTAATAATATAGGAGCTGCTGTTTATAGTGGTGGTGAAATTTATCCTATGGTTTTAGGAGATTATATTATTACTGGTGGAAGTGGTACTAACCTTACTGATACAGCTTGGCGAGATGCATGGGCACACTGGGCTTTTACACGAGAGAATGGTATCGTTCGTTGGTTCTTAAATGGAGTATTAAAAGGAGAAGAAGCTAATGTTAATGGTATGGGTTCTACTTATAATACCATGAGAATAAGTGGTGCAAACCATCAAACAGAGATACGATATCATGATATAAGATACTATATAGGTACATCTAAATATAATGCAAATGGTTTTACTCCAAGCAGACTTATTGATCATGTAATTCAAGACAGTACCGTAGACACTCCAACGAACGGAGGAACTGACACGGGTAAAGGTCACGAGGTGACTGGTAACTACTGTACACTTAATCCATTAGCAAGTACGGGTTCAATGAGTTACGGTAATCTTGAAAGCTCTACAAGCTCTACCACTAATTACGGAAGTTTTAAAATACCATCTACGGGAAAATGGTATTGGGAGTGTGCTCCTGATGCTGCTGCTGTAAATATAGGTATCGCAGCATATAAAACAAGCGCTGCTCAAGTTTATCTTATTACGGATTCTTGTTTATATTCAACTGGCGGAGTTAAAAATGTAGATGGTGTTCTAAATGCATCTTACGGTAGTGCATCTGGTGCAGGAGACGTTATTGGCATTGCTATGGATGCTGATAATGATGTCATGGAGTTCTATAAAAACAACTCTAGTATGGGAACAATTTCTCATGGAGTAGGTGGAAGATTCCCTGTAGTTGGAGATGGTAATGTTGCACAAACATCAAGAGTAAACTTTGGTCAACACCCCTTCAAGTACACAGCTCCTGCTGGGTATAAATGCTTATGTACCGCTAACCTCGACGATACATTCAGTGGAGATGAACTAAACAATCCATCTAAGTATTTTGATATAAAAACTTATACAGGTTTAGGTGCTGATCAAAACATTAAAGGTTTAGCTTTTCAACCTGATTTAACTTGGATTAAACAAAGAAACGGAACTGGTAGCCATCGTATTCATGATGCTGCTAGAGGTGCAGGTAAGATGCTTGCTTCTGATGGTAATGCCGCCGAATATAATGATACTGCTGAATTCTCAGCATTCCTTAGTGATGGTTTCACTTTAGATGGAACTGGTTCTTCTTATAATACTGGAGGTAATACTTATGTTTCGTGGAACTGGGACTGTGGAACAGCTGCAGCAACTGCTTCAACAGATGGAGATATAACACCTGATGCACAATGGGTTAATGCGACTGCAGGATTTAGCATATCTAAATTTGAAGGTTCAGCTACTACTCCTAAAACTATAGGTCATGGATTAAGTGCTGTTCCAGAATTTATAATTTTAAAAAATATAGATAGAGCAGTTGATTGGGTTTGTTATCATAAAGCACTTGGTAACACACAAGCACAAGAACTGAATCAAAATACAGCTGCTGAAGCTGCAGATTCTGGTTTCTGGCATAATACTACTCCAACCAATACTGTATTCACTACAGGTAATGGTCATGGATATAGAACAGGTGGTATTGTTGAAACATTTTTAGCTTACTGTTGGACCCCCATCGACGGGTACAGTGCCTTTGGCAGCTTTACCGGGAATGAATCTACTAATGGGCCTATGATCAACTGTGGATTCAGGCCCAGATACGTAATGCTAAAAGATAGTGTTAATGCTAATGACTGGTATGTATTTGATACTGAACGACTAAAGTATAATCCAATTGTAGAACCATTATATCCTAATGGTAATCATGCTGAACAAGGTGATAGCAGACCAGTTGATATTTTAAGTAATGGTTTTAAAATTAGAAATGCTAGTTATTTTAATGCAAATGGTGATAAAATACTCTGGTGCGCATTCGCCGAACATCCATTTAAAACTGCGAGGGCGAGATAATGGGATATAAATATCAAGGTAAAAAATTACAAATAGATAAACCTTTTGCTGATAAAGAAGGTACTAAGTATCCAGCTAATTGGTTAAGGTTATCTACACAGCAACAACGTGATCAAGTACCAGGAGGTGCTATAACGTGGGAACCAGACTAAATGGACCCACCTATTCTGCCCTCCTTTAATCTTCCTCCACAAGTACTACCAGATGTACCAGATCTGCCTCGTCCTAACTTGGACTTACCAAAGGCAGATCTACCATCTTTTAAACCTATGCTTGTACCTTCTGGTGCTCTAAGGGGTCCAACAGGTAAAGAAACAGATGAGGAAGATGATGAACCAACTGCTGCTGAGGTACAAAGGGTTACTGTACCCTTTACTGATATTACGATACCAGTACCTCAGGAGGAGATAATGGTTACAGCAGCTACTACAGCATTTATCTCGGTAGCTGCTACTCTAACTGCTACAAGTTTATTTAAACAATGCGTGAAGGTATTTAAACCTGTAATCATGCAATTAGCAAAACGTATACAAAAGAAATTCACCAAAGATGGAAACAAAATTACCGACACCACCAAAGCCTGATGAGAAAAAGAAAAGCCTTATGGGAAAACTCTCAGAAGCAGTACCCGATCGTGAAGAACAAATGCAGATCATCGGGGTCGCAGTTAGGCTTGGTATTGTTGTTTGGAGTGGCTTCTGCCTTACTCTTGCTTATATCGACCTACCGGGATTCCCAAAACAGACCTTCGACCCGACCTTCATTGCATCGGTATTTACTGGAGCGCTAAGTTCCTTCGGATTGTCTACAGCTAAGAATAAAGGTAATGGAGAAAGTGTAAGTAAGAAAGATATGGAAGCAATGATTGCTAAAGCAAATACAGGTGGTTATCAAACAATTCGTGTTGAAACACCTCTTAAGATTGAAGGTGCAGTATTAGTACCTGATTCTAAACCTAAACCTACTGACACATAAATGAAGAAATGGATTCTTCTCTTTGCACTGTTATCCCCCTCCGTGGCAAGAGCAAACACAGTAACACCAGCCTTCACACAAGGCTCAATGAATGCCACCACAACTACAACTCAAACAGTAACCGAAGTAGTAAATCAGAAAGTATATGGCGGAGAACTCAAGAGCTGGTCTGGAACCGGTGTAACAGCCTCTGGCGATATAATGGATTCCAATACAACTTTCACACAAACAACAGCTGGAGAAGACTTTCAGCTCGATATAACAACCAGGTTAGCAGATTCAACAACTGGTTTAGTTCTATTGGAAGATATAGATATAACAAGAAACATAACAACAAACGCTACCACTACATCCTTATCGGTCTTCTCACAGTAGGTTGTATGCCTGCTTATGCTGAAGATGATACATATAACACTGCGGCACCGGAATCCACTGCCACTGGAAATGTTACGAATCAAGCTGTACAATTCCAGAATAACGGAGCGCCGAGTCGCCAACAGATGGGAGGTTATAATGGCCGTGCTATTGCTTGCAATGGTCCTACCATGACTTTCTCTCCCTTCTGGATGGCTAGTGAAAATAAACCTTATGATCCTGAAAGTTATTCGAGAGGCTGGAACTACGGCGCTCAAGTCAACTTCATGGTTCCTATGGATTATGATACTGTTAAACGATGTAAAAATCTAGCTAAACGTCAAGAAGAGAAGATGAGGGTAGATTATGAGCTTGTACGTTCTTTAAAATGCGCTGAATTGATGACTAAGGGTTTTACCTTTAGACCTGGTTCACGTGTTGAACATATGTGCAGTGATGTTGTACCTATTGTATCTTTAATTAAACCACAACCAACTACTGAATAATGGAATTACTATTTTTATCTGAACCCGCTTTTTGGCTGATTGTAGCCCTAGCATCAGAACTGATCGCTTTGTCTCCCTTAAAGGAGAACTCAGTCATACAAAGTGTTATTACACTATTAAACAAACTTAAGCCAGATGACAAAAAAGAAAGCAAATGAAGAACAGTTTAATGAACTTCATAATCTTGTAACTCTTGAATTCTTAAAGAGAGTTAAGAGTGGTGAAGCATCTGCCCATGAACTTAAAGCAGCCTGTGATTGGCTGAAGACCAATGACATCACTGGTATAGCTTATGATGGTAATCCATTAGATAAACTAGCTAGTGTTATGCCTAAAGTTAATCCTGAACTAGTGCAGACGAGGCTCTATGGCAAGCAAAAGTACTAATTACTATAAATCTCACGCTAGTGCACTTAAAATTAAGCAAGACTACCAGCGTGACTATAATAAAAAACCAGCTCAGAAAAAGAAACGAGCTGCACTTAATGCTGAAAATCGCAAACGAGGAACCTATGGGAATGGTGATAAGCTGGATGTCTCGCATAAACAAGGCGGTGGCACCAAGCTCGAAGGACAAAGCAAAAACCGAGCAAGAAACCGAGGTAAAGCGAAATGACAACTAGCTGGTTAGGTAATATACCATTTTCTGACGAAGAAGAAAGTGACAAATTGAATAGGCAGATCGATTTATTAACTACTAAAGCACCTAAAACTGTAAGTTCCGATATAGCTGATGCTAACCTTACAGATGCTGAAAACACAATAAAGAAGAATCCTAAGGCAATCGGAGTTATTAATGCTCTAGCTTCGAATAAGAGATTAATAGAATCAGCTGAAGGTACTGATAAACGTATGGGACAGTCACCTAGTAAAGGTAGTGTTGGT
>VTLG01007192.1_pt1 | contig 17039 bp, 35 predicted proteins | sample 4694571 | NCBI WGS metagenome assembly VTLG01 (sample SAMN12604809, study PRJNA352737) | marine metagenome | biome: ENVO:00000447; feature: ENVO:00000209|ENVO:00000569|ENVO:01000036; material: ENVO:00002151; isolation source: viral sequences binned using virsorter ...
GCTGATATGAAGAAAAAGTACGGAGAAAAATCTGCTGCTAAAATATGTTCAGCTATAAAAAGGGGTACTGTAAAAAGGTAGCCTGTAAACAATATTAAATTAATTATATATACTTATAAAAATACTATACAATGAAAGACACATTAGAAAAAATCAAAACTTTATTGTCTATTGATAATAAAGAATCTAAGGAAGTTAAAATGTATGCTGAAATGATATTAGATGATGGCAGAGTTGTAGCTACTGAAGATGAGCAATTTATGATTGGCTCTGAAGTCTTTGTAGTAAATGATGATGGTGAAGCAAGTGCTTTATCAGCAGGGTCATATACTATGGAAGATGGAGCTAAACTTACTATTGATGACAATGGTAAAATTTTAGATATGGGAGAAGAAAAAGAAGCTGAAGATGTAGAAGCTGATAAAGAAGATAAAGAAGAAATGGCAGAACATGATGAGGCAGATGTTGCTGATTGGGCAGGTATGGAAAAAAGAATCAAAAACCTTGAAGATGCTGTAGCTGATTTAAAAGCAGACCATGAAAAAATTGGTATGTCTGAAGAAGCTGAGGAAACAGTAGAAGAAGAAGTTGTAGATGAGAAAGTAGAGATGTCTAAAGACATGGTAACTAGCTTAGTGGAAGAAATAGAACACTTAAAAACTAAGTTATCAGAAATGGAAGAACAACCAGGAGCTGAGGGTTTTAACCACAATCCTGAAACAAACACTAAATCAAAAGTGGATTTAGGTAAAATGTCAATTAATGACAGAGTTAAATATTTAATAAATAATTAGAAAATGAAAAAAGATAACAAAAACCAAATTATGAAATTGGCAAACAACAAACGCTATGAGTTTGATATTACTGTTAATAGTGATACTTACGCAGGTGTACATTCTTTGCCGTATGTAACTGCTGCGTTAAGAAGTCCTGACACAGTTGCAAAAGGATATGTAAGGACTATAGATGGATTAACTAAATCTGCTGTAATTAATAATATTGCTTCAGCAAATCCTATTGTTTCTGCTGCTTGTGGATTCTCAAGTGGTAATGACACTTCTACTTCAGAGCAAATTTTAACACTTACTGACTTAAAAGTAAACGAGGAAATTTGCAGAGGTACTATCTTCCCAACTTGGATGGGGCAAGGAATGGATAGAAATGGAAACCTACCTCAAAATTTTGGAGATTTCTTATTAGGGGTAATTGCTAGTAAGGCTGCTGCTCAATTAGAGATTGGTATATGGCAAGGTTCTTCTCCTTTCGGAACAGGTTTCTTATCAGATGATGGAACTCAAGATGAAACAGGAGCAGATGCTTCAGCTTGTAAAGACTTTACAGAAGTTGATTTTGCTGATGCTTTAGCTGCTTCAGACATTCTTACAGATATGGCTTCTGTATATAATGCTGCTGCAAGTGACATCTCAGGAATATTAACTAAGCCAGGTGTTGGATTCTATATGAATAACAAGACTTATGGTTTCTATATTCAAGCTTTAGCTGCTGCAGGTTCTAATCAAGGACAGGTTTCAGGAGCAGGGTTTAATTTGAATGGAGATAATATGACTTACTTCGGATTCCCTATTTATAGATGCCCAGGAATGTTCAACGATACTATCCTTTTCACTTATCCTGAAAACTTAGTATTCGGAACAAATCTAGCAACGGACTGGACTGAAGCAAGAATGATACCTACTTATGAATATGATGGCTCAGATAATGTAAGAGTTACAATGAACTTCGCTGTAGGTGTGCAGACTGCTGTAGCAACTGATGGTGTTTATGGTTCAACTGTTTGGACATAGTAGATAGCTAACTAAATTAATGGGGGTTGAAATATACCCCCTTTTATTAACAATATAAAACAAAAATAAAATGGCTTGTAATTTAACACGAGGTTTATTAGTTGACTGTAAAGACCAAATAGGTGGGTTAAAGAAAATATTCTTTACTCAATCTTACTGTTCTGATATTAGAGCAAGTGCTACATTTAATGGTACTAATGTTTTACAAATGGACACGGCAGGTTTTGCTAATTGGGATATATATGGTGGTAGTACAGTAAATGTATTTCAGTATGACCTAAGACCTAATCTATCTTCAGTAACAGTAAATATCAATAGCGACCCTGCAACAGGAACTACTTTCTTTGAACAAACTTTATCTCTTACTCTACAGAAATTAACTGTAGCACAAACAAATGAGTTAAAGTTAATCTCTTATAATCGTTCTCAAATATTTGTACTTGATAATAATGATAATGTATTCTTATTAGGTATGGATAATGGTTGTGATATTTCAGGTGGTACTGCTGTAACAGGAGCTGCTAAGGGAGATATGTCAGGATTTACTCTAGAACTAAGAGCAGAAGAAAAAGACCCATTAATTTGGCTACCTGCAACAGCAGGTGGTGGTACTGCTAAGTACCCATTTGATGGATTGTCTGATGAGGCTGCATTAAATATAGCAGTAGGAACTTAATCAATAAATCGTTACTCAAAAAGAAAGGGGCTTAATTGCCCCTTTTTTTATTGTTTTAGTTAATATTATTTATTTATTTATTTTTCCATTTTTGGAATTCTTTTTTATTTTGAGGTTTTTTTATCAAAGTTTCCCATCTTTTATATAGTTCTTTATAATTTTTTCCAACCTCTTTTTCGTATTGAATAAAAGTTTCAATTAATTCTTCTTTTGTTAATTCTTGTAATCTTTGTTGCATTGTTGTCATCTCTTTTAGTATTAGTTAATAATAATCAAATATATAAAAAATATTTTATATTCTACTATATTTTATAAAGTTTTTTTTATAAAACTTACATTTGAAAACGAATTACAACTATTTATATATACTTATAAAAGACAAATATTATGGCTTGGAAAGTTAAAGAACAATATAAAGATTATAAACCAATAAATATGAATTTGGCTTATGGTCAATTAAGACCTCATCAAATAGATAATTTAAGTGATGAAGTAAAAGAGAAGTATTTTGAACAAGATACTCCTAAACCAAAAAAGAAAAAAGTTAAAGTAGAAATAAACCCTTACAATGAGTACACAGACTAAAGTTCCTGATTTTGATATGTTTGCTGAGTACAATGAAAAGTTTGAAAAAACTACTACAGAACAAGAAAGATTAGAAGTTATAAAAGAGTATCAAGATAAACTATGGATAGATAATGTATAAAGCAGATTTTGTATTATTCCCTTTTACAGAAAACCTTTTAAGTTTTTATGAAAACTTAAATGCTTATGTAGATTTACCATCTTCTACTTATTGGATAGTATTAAAATTTACAGGAAGAAATAATAATTATCAGCGTTCTTGTATAGCAAGACCTGCTAACCTTGATTTTTCAAGTCCTGTATATGATAGTAATGATAGATATGTTAAAATTGCTTGTAGTGTTTTTATGCCTAAATGGACAGGAACTCAAACAATGGACTTATCAGGAAATGCTTATGGGGGTACTATAGTTTTACCTACTATAGAAACTTATGATGTAAAAGTATATTATTCTACTTCTTTTACTATTGATACAGACCACGCTAATATAACTTTAATACCTGAAATAAAGCCCGTTGTATATGTAACTGATGAAAATAGAGATATAGTTACTAATTCATCAAGTTGGGCAGATTACTTGAATCCTGCTTTTGTTTCTTACAATCCTTATACAACAAATGATTTAACAGAAGTTGAGATGACAAATTTGGGTAAACCTGCTTCAGCAAGTGTAGATAATAGAGATGTAGAGTATGGAGTACAAACTTGGACACCAAATTACAATAACTAATGAAAAAGAAAAATACAGAAATATCAGTAATACATTTAGCAGAATTTAACTTACCTCAAGTTACTGAAACAGCTAACAAAGATTATATACAATTTGGTACAGATAATATGTACCCTCAATATCTACTTGAGTTATATAATGGTAGTAGTATTAACAATGCTATTATTAAGGGAGTTTCAGCTATGATATATGGAGAGGGTTTAGATGCTACTGATAAACAAGACAGCGAAGAACATAAAGAGCAATGGTTAAGGCTTACATCTTTACTAGGACATTCACAAAAAGACCTTTTAAAGTGCCTAGCATTTGATTTAAAGCTGTTCGGAATGTGTTATGTCAATACGATATGGAACAAGCCTAGAACTAAAATAGTAGAAATGTATCATATCCCTGCTCAATATATAAGAAGTGGGAAAGCTGATGGATATGGTAATGTAAATGAGTATTATTATTCAGCAGATTGGACAAATACTAGAAAGCACAAGCCAAGAACATATAAAGCGTTTGATGAAAAGGACAGGACAAGTGCAAGTCAAGTATTATGTATCAAAGATTATTCTCCAGGAAGTTATTATTATTCACTACCTGATTATCAAGGCTCTACTTCTTACATTCAATTAGATATGGAAATAGCTCAGTTTCACTTATCTAATATAAAATCAGGTATGTTTCCTAGTATGGCAGTAAACTTCGCTAATGGAGTACCTACAAGAGAGGAAAGAAGAACTATAGAAAGACAGATAAATTCTAAGTTTGGTGGTAGTGGTAATGCAGGAAAGATACTTATAACTTTTAATGATGGAAAAGACACTGCTCCTGAAATAATCCCTATCAATGCTAATGACAATTCTGATAGCTATCAATTCTTATCTACAGAAACTACTAGAAAGGTTTTAACAGGACATAGAGTTACAAGTCCTTTGTTATTCGGAGTAAAAGGAGATGGTAGTGGCTTTGGTAATAACGCTGATGAGCTAAGGGATTCATATTCACTTTTCTCAAATACTGTAATCAAACCATTCCAAAACACACTTTTAGGTGGTTTACAAGCTATTTTTGATATTTGTGATATAAACCTTGATTTGTACTTTAAATCGCTTAAACCTGCTGATTTTATTGATATTGAAACAGTGGCTAAAGTTAGCGAAGATGACCAAGAGAAAGAGGGAATAGACACAGGAGATGAAATAAAGAAAGAATTTAAGGCTTTAGATGATATAGATACTAAACCAACTAAAGGAATGATAGCAGAAGCTAAAAAAGGCTTAGAATGGCGTAAAGAATATGGTAGAGGTGGTACTGAAGTAGGGGTAGCTAGAGCTAGAAATATATCAAATGGAGATAATCTAAGTTTAGATACAATAAAAAGAATGCATAGTTTTTTTTCAAGACACGAAAAAAGTAGTAAAGGAGCAGAAGGATTTAAGCCTGGAGAAGATGGCTTTCCAAGTGCAGGTAGAATAGCTTGGGCGTTATGGGGTGGAGATGCAGGTCAGTCTTGGGCAGCAAAGAAAGTAGAAGAAATAGAAAATGTAGAAGAATTAACTGAGTTATCTGATGATGAATTTGATGATGTTTTAGATAATTTAAATCCTCAATTAATAGATGATGAATGGGAAGTTGTAGATGAAAGGGAGCAAGGTAGCGAGGAAGATTACGAAGATTGGGCAAATAGATTAATACAAAAGAGAGAAGATTTTGCTGATTATATAGATAGTAAACCTAGTGGATTTAGTTATTTAGATAAATCTTATTATAAAATAAGGTTTAAATATGTTGTAGGCTCTAGAAAAGCTAAAAAAACAGGAAAGTCTAGAAAATTCTGTATTAAAATGATGGACAGAACTTATGATGGAAAAGTATATAGAATAGAAGATATTGATAAAGCTAGTAGAAATGGCGTAAATAAACAATTAGGACATAAGGGTAGAGCTTATGATTTATTTAAATTTAAAGGTGGAATTTATTGTAGGCATAAATGGAAAGAAGTTTTATATAGATTAAAGAAAAGTACAAAAATAGTAGATGGGGAAATGCCTGAAAATATAGGAGATTATAAAACAGTTAGTAATATTCCATCTTCATATAAACCAAATCCAAGAGGAATAGATAAGGCAAAAACTGCTCCTGTAAATATGCCTGACCAGGGAGCTTATCCAGGAACTAAATAAATATAAAATATGGCAATACAACACACATTATTTATAAGTACAGATAGATTAAAAAAAGATTCTGCTTTAGGTGGTAGCGTAGATGATAATTTACTACTTCCATATATACTAATGGCTCAGGATAGGTATATATTACCTGTACTTGGAACTGATTTAAATGCTAAATTAATATCTGATATACAAGGTAGTAGTTTATCAGGGGCATATCTTACTCTTTTACAAACATATATACAACCTGCTTTAGTACAGTTTGCCTTTGCTACTGTATTACCATTCCTTAGACTTAGAATGGTTAATAATTCTATAGTAACCATGTCAAGTGAGCAAGGCTCAAGCGTTTCTCATAGTGATTTAAAACCTTTAATTAATGCAAGTATAGACCAAGCTGAATTTTATAGAGAAAGACTTATAGACTACATAAGAAACAATACAAGTAGTTTTCCTGAATATAGCTCAAATACAGGAGCTGATTTATCTCCTACTTCAGAGAACTACTATGCAGGTTTAAATTTAGATGTTGCTCCATTAAGTAACAAAACAAAGTCTTTTTTACAAGGAGCAGATATAACAATATGTTGCTAAATTATGCAGACAAAACAAAAGGAAAAACAAAGGAAAAATAACGAACAAAAACTAAAAAAATATTTAGATAGTTATGGCAAATCAAAAACTAACACAAAAAACAGAATTAGCAGAACAAGCAGGTAGTGGCGACTTGTTAATGGTGGTAGATGTTTCTGATACTACAGGTAGTACAGCAGGAACAAGTAAAAAAACAGATTTTAAATATGTTATACAAACAGATAAAATTTCTGTTACTAACGCTGAGGCTAAATCTTTAGATAGTTCTCCTAAAACTTTAGTGGGAGCTTTAAGTGGTTATATGGTAACTGTTTTTAATGTTACTGTAATAACTACCTATGCCTCAGCTACAGAAAGCTCAAACGCTTCTCTGTATTTAGGATATGATACTTCTCAGACTACAAGATATTATGGTACTTCAAGTAGATTTATGGGTAGTCAAACTTCTTCTAACTGTTATATGTATGGTGGTAACCAGGCTACACACGGAGTAAAAAGCTCAAGTATAATTAATACAGCTTTTTCTATGTGGTCAAGTGCGGCATTTAATGGTGGTTGGAGTGCTGATGTTTATGTAACTTATGCTTATACAAAAGTTTTATAATATGAAAATAAATCAGACACATATATACTTTTTTTTAATAGTTTTTGTATTAGGATTAGGTACTTGTAAAGCACAAGACTTTTTTAAATATGCTACTATATATTCTTCAGGTAGTATTAATACAAGTATGATTGAGGAACAAGATTACATAGCTATTAATAAAGGTTATGAAGAAACAACTCAAATAAATCCTTATGACTACAACTTTACAATTGGTATTAGAAAGATTGCAAGATTCAATTATGAGCAGAAACTTACAACGTGGTATTATGGTAATGAAAAAAGTGTTGCTGATAATACTACCATTGGTAATAATAATGGTTGGGAGTATTTGTTTAATTATTCTTTTATTCGCAATCGTTCTGAAACATATACTAATAGAGATTTTTGGCTTAGATACTTAGGTAGTAGTTTTGTTTCTAAAATACAAGTAAAAGATGATGAGAGTAGGGATTTAGAATACGCTTCATTAGATGCAAGGTTTAGAATTAATAAAGGAGCATTTGATTTTACTATTGGTGGTGTAGTTAGAAACCACTCTGTTTATGGTATAACACCTATTGAAGATTTTTGGGAAAGTGGAGAAAGTGCTTTCCAAGAATTAGCTCAAGATTTTGGTTATTCAACTCAATTTGTAATGGGTAGTCATCATTGGTTTAATGATGGAGAATTAATAGCAACTTCAAATGATGAGTTTTTTAAGCATTATTTTGGCTCAGCTATAGCTCAGTATAACCGAGAGCAATTAAATGCATTAGGTAGTGTTTCTGAGCTTTCTATGGTTATTGGAACAGCTTACTATTACTATAGTGATAAGTATTGGATTCATTCTTGGTTAAATGTTATGCCCTTTCACTATGGATTAAATGATTACTCTTACGATTATGAGGGTGTTTCTACTGATGTTGATTTTGGTTTAGTAGCAGGTTGGAGAATCACAAAAAATTTAGGTGTATTTGTAGAGGGAACATATTTAGAATACTGGGAAAAACCTATACAAGAGTTCAAATTTGGTTTTAATTATTTAATATTTTAGTATGAAAAAAATTTTATTATTCTTTTTAATTTTTAGTTATGGGTTTAGTCAAACAAATTGTGAATTATGCGTTGAGCAAAATGGATTTTATTGTGGAAATGATGAAGCTAATTGGACTCAGTATTCTCCTAATGGTTGTGTACCTAATGGTCTTAATAACTTGTATTACCTTAATGATGGTTGGTTAGATTGTGTAGATGGCTCAGATGAAGCAGATGCAATACCTACTACTTTTATAGATTGCCTTGTATTTGATTATATTCCTGTAGATACTGTTTATGTAGAAGTTATAGATACTTTATATGTTACTGAATATATTGACTGTATATCAGGATTACCTTGTGGAAATACTGCTATTTTAGAGCTACTGCAAAAAACGAAAAACAATAATAAAATATATAATTTAAATGGAAAAGAAATATACAATAGGGAAAATCTGTATATAGAAGATGGGAAAATTAACTTTAAAATAAAATAAAAAAATGAAAGAATTAATTTTAAAATTTGTTAAAAGTAGAAAGTTTTGGTATGGTTTTGTAACTGTTATGCTAATATTATTCTCAGATAGTTTTGGAATAAGTGATACTAAAATGAATACTTTAGTAATTATTACTGTTGCTATGATTATAGGGCAAGGGTTAGCAGACAAATCTTGTAATATGAAAAGCTAATGGCAACAGAGGTATCAGAAAATAGCAAGTTTGTACTGTCAATAAAATCTATTGTTGCTATAATAGCAGTTGTTGCGAGTTTTATTGGTATGTATTATTCACTAAGTATGGATATTCAGAAAGCTATGGAATTACCAGTTATAGAAATTCCTGAGCCTGAAGTAACGGCTACTGAATTTGGGTTGCGAATTGATTTAATTACGCAGACTGTAATGAGTAATGCAGAAAAACTAGATAAAATAGAAACGCAGGTAGAGAAGATAGAGGAGAGGGTTTACGAACTTAAATGAGATACTTTTTATATATATTATTATGGGTAATACCTTATCAATGTTTTTCCCAATCGCTTATTGACAAATCTCAACTCAAGGAGGCTCAAATGTCCACAGAGCCTATAGTAGTAGAGTTTTGGGCAGATTGGAACGACAGTAACAAATGTCATTTCTTAGGCAGTCTTAAAGACTGTAGGAAGTACAGAATAAGTATAGAGGACAATCCTGACTTGGCAGAATCTTACAAGATTAAAGTATTACCCACAATAATAGTTTTTAACAAAACAGAAGAAATAAAAAGATTTAAAGGTAATCTTATGTTTCAGTTAGATGTTGAAAAACAAGAAATTCAAGCTGTAATAGACAGCATTATAATATCTAAATTTAGATAATGATTTTATCAAAGAATTTTACACTACAAGAATTTACTAAAAGTGTATCAGCAATTAGAAATGGTATAGATAATTCTCCAAACGCTGAACACATACGAAATATACAGCTATTAGTTAAATATGTCTTACAGCCACTTAGAGAGGGTTTAAACAAGCCAATTAGAATCACAAGTGGTTATCGTTCAGAAGCTCTAAATAAGGCTATTAAAGGCTCTAAAAAAAGCCAACATTGTAAAGGACAGGCAGCAGATTTACAATTTAAAGTAAATGGTGTGATGAGCAATAAGATGATATGGGATAAAATTATAGAACTAGACTTACCTTTTGACCAAATGATAAATGAGTTTGATTATTCTTGGATTCATATAAGCTATAACCATGAGTATAATAGAAAAGCTATGCTAGAAGCCTATAAAGAAAGTGGAAAGACTAAATATAAATTTGTTAAAATAGAAAAAGGACTATGAAAATACTAAAAACAATATTTGGTGGTGGAGCAGATAAGTTAGTAGAAACTGTAGGGGGTGTATTAGACAATCTAAGCACATCTAAGGAAGAAAAACTAGAAGCTAAAAGAAAGATAAAAGAACTAATGGTAAATCATCAGGTAGAGGTAGAGAAGAATGTTAGCGAAAGATGGAAAGCGGATATGAATAGTGATAGTTGGCTATCTAAAAACGTAAGACCACTTGTATTAGTATTTACTATTGCCTGTACTATGCTACTTGTATTCATAGATAGTGGCAGTATTACCTTTCAAGTAGAGGAAAAATGGACAGATTTACTACAATTAGTTTTAATAACTATTATTGGAGCTTATTTCGGTGGTAGGTCAGTTGAGAAACTTAAAAAATAAATTATCAAAAAAGACTATAGACTTAGATTAACTAAAACAGAACACGATTTAATACAGGAGATTAGAACTTCTGAGGGTGGTGTAGTAAATAATGTTTTAGTAATAGGAGATTTACACGAGCCTTTCTGCTTAGATAAATACTTAGAATTTTGTGTATCTAAATATGAGCAATTTGATTGTACAGAAGTAGTATTTATAGGAGATTGTTTGGATAATCATTATTCTAGCTACCACGAAACAAATGCAGATGGAATGGGTGGAGCTGATGAATTACAATTAGCTATACAAAGAATAGCAAGATGGTATAAAGAGTTTCCAAAGGCAACTGTAATTATAGGAAACCACGATAGAATGATTATGAGGAAAGCTCAAACCTCAGCAATACCTAGTAAATGGATTAAGAGTTATAAAGAAGTCTTAGAAGTACCTGGTTGGAACTTTGTAGAAAGATATGTAAAAGATGGAGTACAGTATTTACATGGAGAGGGTGGTACTGCAAGGACTAAATGTAGAGCAGATATGATGAATACAGTACAAGGTCATTTACATACTCAGGCTTATTGTGAACACTATGTAGGGCAGAACTTTAGAGTATTTGGTATGCAAATTGGAGCAGGTATAAATTTTTCAGAATATAGCTTTGCATACGCTAAGGCAGGAAAGAAACCTGCTATTGGTTGTGGTGTAGTCTTAAACAATGGTAAATTACCTATTAATCTTCTTATGGAACTATGATATTAACATTTTCTTGTTAATAAACTTTATTAATATTTATTAAATTATTTTGTCATTTATAAAAAAAGTATTATATTTGTTGTATAAAACAATGAACGAATCATTGTTACAATTTAAAACTAAAAGAGAAATGAATACAAACAATTTAATAGAACAATTAGAAAATCATAAAAGAAAAACTAATCCTGATTGGAAATTTGATTATAAAAAACCTCAACACTTCGCAAGGTTAAAAATGAAAATAGATAAAGAATTAAATAAGTTAAGTCAAATACAAAAAATCTTAAAATAAAATAATAACAAGGGGGTGAAACTCCCCCTTTTTTTAATATAAAAAAATGAAAAATATAAATAAAATGTTAAACGATATGAAAAAAGAATTAACACAATTACAAGATGAACGTAGTGAATTTGATAAGTATATGGAAGAACACAGAAAAAGGTCGGCACGTTCACAAGAATTAAATAAGCCTGAATACTATAATACTATAAGAGCCAAGTGGAGAATAGATTATATTGATTATGGTTGTAAGTTTACTGAGGTTGTTAAAGACCATATTACAGGAGATAACTTTAGTGATTTATCTAGTAATAGTTACGAGAGTTCACAGTTTATAGGAACTAAAAAACAGCTACACGATATGCTAAAACCATTTGAATTACTACCTCATAATGAAGTTAAAATAATAGGCTCATCATTTATGGAAGAAGTAGATGTTGACCACGACCAAGTTTATCAAGATTATATTAATTCTAAAAAATAAATACAAATGAGAAATAAACAAGAAATTATAGAATACTTTGACAGAATATCAGCAGACCTAGAGTTTGATATTATGGAACACTTAACAGAAGATGATTTAGATAATATAGAAGATTTTTTTGATTTAATGGAATTACTTAGAGATTATAGTGCTTTTAATATAGATATTATTTACTATCATAAGGCTATGAAATATTTACAGGAAAATGACCCATCTTTAACCGAAAGTCTTAATATAGCAAATGAGCTTGGCTATTCTATAAATTCAAGTAATTTAAATTCTGAATTGTTAGCTAGTTTATTAGCAAGTCAAAAAGCTGAAGAAGAATTATATGAATATGAAGATAAAATAAATGAATTATTAAATAAAAATTTATAAACATGGGATACAAAGATTTAATTATAGAACAAATGAATAATAATAATATAAAACCTAATAATCACGAGGGTAGATTAATAGAATATTTAGAAAAGTTTGGAAGTATAACAAGCCTTCAAGCTATACAAGATTTAGGAAATACAAGACTATCAGGAACTATCTATACACTTAAAAGAAAAGGTTATAATTTTAAAACAGAATCAGTTTCTGTTCCTAATCGTTTTGGTGGAAAAACTACTGTAGCTAAATATTATTATATAAAATAATAAACAATTTTGTTAAATAATATATATATTTATAAAAAGAATATTATGGAAAATTTAAATTTAAAAGAATTAGCTGAACACTTAGCTTTAGAAGAATGTAAAAGAATTTACGGAGATGAACATGAAACTCTTTATAGAAATAACTATAACGAATTTAGAGGCTATGTTATGCGACCTGCTGTAAAAGTTACATTTAATAAAACATACAATAAGTATTACAATATCATTACAATATTAATAAATAAAAAAGACAATGAAATATAAAGTTTTAAATACAAGCCAGGATATACGAGAATCTATTTACAGGCTAATGATTAGAAACAAGATTAAAAAAGTAGAACTTGCTTCAAAAATGGAACTTTCCTATCCAAGTATATTAAATAAGATTGATAATCCTGGAACTTTTAAAGTATCAGAATTATTAGAATTATGTAATATACTAAATGTGGATATTAACGAATTATTAATTAAATACTAAATAAAATGGAAATTAAAAAATCAGTAGTAACTGTAACTCAACCTAATGGAACTTGGGAGGGTAAATATGGTTTAATGTATAAATTTATAATAGAATTTGAAAATGGAGATAGAGGTAGTTATTTATCTAAATTAGAAACTCAAAATAAATTTGTAATAGGTAATGAAACTGAATATGAATATACAGGGGGAGAATATCCTAAAATTAAGCCTCATTATGCTAATCCAATTTCTAATTATTCAAATAAAAATTCAGAAACTAGAGATGAAATTAGATTTAGTGTAGCTTTTAAAGGGGCTATAGATTTAGCTAGTTCTAAAGTAATAGACATTAAAGATATTAAAAAGAAAACTATAGAATTTGCTGAATTTTTAGAAACAAAAAAAGATGAAAATTTACCTTTTTAACAATACTATGTTAATAACTAACATACAGTTAGTTAAATAATTATATAAAAATTATTATATATTAAGCACACAATGAAAAAATCAATATTAGCATCTACTCCTTTTCTTATCGTAAATAAATCTCTTTTAGTTGCCTTTGGAATAGATGCTAATGTTGTACTATCTCACTTATACCAACAACAGAATTATTTTAAAGAACAAGGGCAACTAGATAATGGAATGTTCTTTTGTACTACAGAAAACATAAGCTGTGTAACCACCCTTTCATATTTTCAGATAAAAAATGCAATTCGAACACTTACAAAATGGGGCGTTCTGAAAGTAGTTAGAAAGGGTGTACCTGCTAAACTATACTTTAAAATAGATGAATCTCAGATATTAAAAAACTTAAACTCTAGTATTAAAAAAACTTCAATACTAGAATGTGAAAATTTTAATAACAAGACTTCAAAAAATTTAAGAACTATTAATAAGAATAAAGAAATAATAATAAAGAATAATAATAGTATATCCCCAAAAGATAAATTTTTAAATGATTTAAAAACATTAGAGCCTAAAGACTATGTAGAAGATTTTGTTGATTATTGGACTGAAGAAAATAGTAGTGGAAAAATGAGGTGGATGCTACAGAAAACTTGGAATACATCATTAAGATACAAAAGATGGGTAAGGAATAATGCAAAGTTTGATAAAGGCAGTAAATCATCTGAGCCTAAATACCCTGATTATTATGATATACATTTTGCTAAAAGGTTAGAACAAGACCACACAGCTCTTAGAAGTTATTACAAACATTTAGAGAGCTTAGGATATGAAAAGAAAGTAAATAGCTATGATGGTAAAATTAAATGGCTTAAAAGATGAATATAATAGTTTCTATAATATGGAATGGATTGATGATTGGAGTAAGACATTTTGAAGCTGATAAAAACCACCCTTATTTTGAAATGAGAATTTATTTACTATTAATACAATTAACAATATTTATAGATAAAAGAAAATGAAAGAAGTAGAATTACAAAATAGCATAGTTACATACTTAGAATATACAGGGATGTTATTTACTTGTACTCTTGGAGGTATATTTTTAGGTAAGTCTAATTGGAAACAAAAAAGAATGTTATCTAAACACTACTCAAAAGGAGTACCTGATATACTTATTTTTGAGCCATCTAACAACGATAAATATAATGGCTTAATGGTAGAGCTTAAAGTAAAGGGGAATTATCCTACAAAAGAGCAGAAAGAATGGATAGCTAAATTAAATGCTAGAAACTACAAAGCTGTAGTATGTAGGTCATTAGAAGAATTTATAGAAATAATAAATGCTTATAAAAATGAAGAAATATAAAAATATAGAAAGACCTAAACATATGGTATATACTCATTGTTTTTTGTTTTGTGTAGATGATGGTAAGAAAGGAGAAACATTTGTACATAGAGATTTAGAAACAGACTTTGAGGGTTTAGATTATGATAAGTACATAGACAGAAAAGTACAGGAGTTGTATTCTAAATATAATACGAATGTAAAAATAGAGGGTAGTAGATTAGGACTTTGGGAGTATGATGAATTAATTAAATTAGGTGTAGCTAAGTTGTGCTAAGTCTAAACATATATATAAACAAAAAATATACCAAACTAACTGAAGTTTGCAGAAAATTAACATCTGATAGATACCCTGATTATGAGGATTTGTTGCACGAGGTAATATTAGAACTGTATAGTAAAGATGAGGAGTTGATAAATGGGTTAATACATAGGGGGGAACTATTGTATTATATTGTCAGAATAATGATTAATCAGTATCATTCTTCAACTTCTCCTTTTTACTCTAAATACAAAAGACATTATAAGTTAAGAAAACAGTATAAAGAAAATTATATATTTAATAAAGAGGGTGGTATTGGTATAGAGAATTGGGAAGAACTAAAAGAAATGGAAAGAAAGCTGAATTGGATAGATGATAAATGTAAGAACTTAAATTGGTTTGATGTGCAGATATTTAAGATTTACTATCTAAATGGCTTTAGTCTAACTACTATGCAAATGGCTACAAAGATTAATAGAAACACTTTAGGAAAATCAGTAAGAATTGTAAAAAACTATTTAAAAAAAAAATTAAATGATTGAATTTATGAAACACTTATTTGGCTTATGTGGAGAAAGTCATATAAATATATTTATACTAATATTAATACTACCTGTAATTAGTTACATAACATTTAAATACTTAAAATATGGCAGATAAAAATAAAGGCTTGGGGGATATGATAGATTCTATTACTTCCAAAACAGGTATTAAAAAAGTTGTAAATAAAATAAGTGAAGTTACAGGAATACCATGTAATTGCGAAGAAAGGCGTAAGAAACTGAATCAATTATTTCCAAACTTTAAAAACATTAGACAACTTACAGAAGATGAGATTAAGATATATGATGAAGTTATACCAACAGTAAATAAAAAAGGTATGCTTACACCTGCTGAAAGAGGAATAGTATCAGCTTTATATAATGGGGTATTTGGTGTTAATCCTGTATGGAAAAGCTGTAGCCCTTGTAATAAACAAATAATGAATAATCTTAAAAAGGTTTACGAAAAGTCTTGTAAGATATGAGAAATCATACTAAAGTCTATATGACTTTTTTTTACTTAGATGAAACTGATTTTATTGGATGCGAAATGTGTGGTAGTCCAGGACAAGACATCCACCATATACAAGCTAGAGGGTTAGGAGGTAGTAAGAATAAAGATTATATAGAGAACTTAATTTGCCTTTGTAGAGATTGCCATAATAGAGCAGAGAGTGATAAACAATTTAATACATACTGCCGTATACAACATTTAGAAAACATTAAAAAATACTTATATGAAAATTACATTGATAGAAATAAACAGTCTTAATCCTGCTGAATACAATCCTAGACAGATTAGTAATAAACAATACGAGGATTTAAAAGCAAGTATGGAGAAATTCGGATGCGTTGACCCTATTATAATAAACATTAATCCTGAACGCTTAAATGTGGTTGTAGGAGGACATCAAAGACTTAGAATACTAAGAGAGCTTGGAGCAGAGAAAGTGCCTACAGTAAGCGTAAACCTAAGCGAAGAAGATGAAAGAGAGTTAAATGTAAGGCTTAATAAATCAGGTGGAGAATGGGATATGGATATACTAGCAAATGAGTTTGATATAGTAGACTTAAAAGAATGGGGTTTTAAAGATATTGAATTAGGTTTTAATATAGATAAAATACAAGATGATTTATCTGATAAAATAGAATTACAATATAAGATAGAAGTAGATGTAACATCTGAAAAAGAACAAGAACAATTATATAATGATTTAACTAATAAAGGATATATATGCCGAATTTTAACATTATAAAAGAAGTTAAACCTAAAAAGACATTTAGGGTTAGCTCAGTTATGGGTAAATTTGATTTACAAACTGAACATATTAAAGAACAATTTATTGGAGATATAGATTTAAATGATGAATGGCAAATAGGTTGTATAATTGGAAGTAGTGGTAGTGGAAAGACAACAATAGCAAAAGAGTTATTTCCTGAAAGTTATATAACTAATTTTAAATATGAATCTGAAACTATATTAGATGATATGCCTA
>VTLG01011608.1_pt1 | contig 17036 bp, 15 predicted proteins | sample 4694571 | NCBI WGS metagenome assembly VTLG01 (sample SAMN12604809, study PRJNA352737) | marine metagenome | biome: ENVO:00000447; feature: ENVO:00000209|ENVO:00000569|ENVO:01000036; material: ENVO:00002151; isolation source: viral sequences binned using virsorter ...
ATAATCTCAGCACATACGTTTCCGAAGCTATAAAAGAGCGTAGTGCATTTTTACAATCTGGTGCTATCACTCGTAACGCATTATTAGATGCAAGCGAAGGTGGTACAAGAATCCAGGTTCCTGAGTTTAACCCAATCGCTCCAACAGAAGAAATTCTAACTGGTGCTGCAAACTGGGGTACATCTACTGCTGGTTATCTAACACCACAGAAGATTGGTACAGGAACACAGATTGCAACTATCTGTCATAGAGCATTTGCTTATGCTGTAGACGATATTGCAGTTTTAGCTGCTGGTGAAGATCCAATGGGTCACATCAGAAACCAGCTTGCAGATGCAATCAACAAATTAAACAACGCTAGATTGTTTTCACATTTAGCTGGTTTATTTGGAACTGCACTTTCAAGCAACAAGCTAGACCTGGCTAAAGCTGGTGCTAGTGCTACTGAAGCTAACTTCCTTACTGCTTCTGCTATTGCTAAAGCAAGAAACCTACTTGGAGAAAGAGGTGAGGATCTAGATATTCTTATCGTTCACCCAACAGTTGCTTACTACCTATATCAGGTTGGTATGTTAACTTTCTCTACTTCTGCTTTATCTACTGGAACAGGTATCCAGTGGGGTGGCGGTGGTGTTGGAATCAGCGACAGAGCAGTTGGTGAATTTGCTGGCTGTACAGTTGTTGTTGACTCTGCTGTTAACACAGTTGCACCATCTAGTTCAAGTGGTCATCAGATTGAGTTCTTCTGCTACTTAACTACTTCTGGAACAATCCTAGAAGGACAGCAATCTGCACTAAGAATTGAAGCTGAAAGAAACATTCTTTCTAAGCAAGATGTTCTATCTGTTGATTATCACACTGCGTATCACGTTATGGGTACTAAGTGGAATGATGCTGCTGACAACCCAACTAATGCAAACTTAGCAACAGCTAACAAGTGGGCTATCACATATGATGCTGACTTGATCCCATTAGTTCAGTTAACAGTTAACTCTCCTCTAGACACTTCAACATATTAATTTTATTATTAATTTGTGGTCATCAAACCTCATCAATTATTGGTGGGGTTTTTTCTTTACGCTACAATAAAACTAAATTACTTTTTGGATCGTGGCAGCTACTATAACAGCAACATTATCAAGTGCTACTGCAAATAGCTATGTCACATTGGCAGAAGCTAATACATATTTTGAAACTGTACCAGATTCAAGCACCTGGACTAATAAAACAGATGATCAAAAGAACAGAGCATTGATCGCAGCTACAAGATGGATTGATACTCTGGTTTATTACGGAGACAGATGTGATAATGGACAGGCTCTTAAGTTTCCTAGAAATAATTATAAAGTTGATGATGTTGAATTAGCTTGTACCGCCATTCCAAATAATATTAAATATGCACAATATGAACTAGCTAGAGCTTTGGCAAATGATACTGATGCTATTACTGGTACTACTGGTAAAGATGGTAATTTTGAAGAAGTTAAATTAGGAGATATTCAGGTTAAATACAATACTGAAAGTCAGGGAACAGGATCTATAAATAATATTCTTGATGTTTACCCGTGGTTACAAAGTTATCTTGGAGCATATATGCTAGGTGGAGCAGGTGCTTTTCAAATGAGAGTAGTTAGAGGATAATGGCAGGACAACTTGACTCACTACTAAAGAGCGTTGCTAAAGATATAGTTGCAACTTTAGGAGATTCTCTTGATACAACTATTACTTATGTAAAAAAAGGTATTTCTAGTTATAACGTAGAGACAGGAGAACAGGTGACTGTAAATACTACATATTCAAATATAAAAGTACCGATTGAATTTATTAAGTCTGAAGATGATGAAGGTAAAGAGATTAGACAGGCAAAATTATATATTACTCCCGATTTGATTGGTAATAATCAAGTAGATTTAGATGATGAAATTCAGTTGACATATGCAGGAGAAACAAGAACAGCACAGATTTATGATATTGATACTAAAAGAGGGGGACAAGTTTATTTATTTACAGTATTGGTGCGGTTCTGATGGCTAAAGATTTTTTAAAAAGTGATCCTATTGGCGATCTTGAGGCTCAATTAAATCGTGATTTTAATACTGTAATACAGAAAGCTCATAAGAGTTTAGGAACTAAAACCCATAGTCCTGTTTATACGGGATTTTTTGCATCAAGTTGGAAAGTTGCAAATACTCCTCCAAAAGCAAAAGATGATATAAAAAATTTTAAGCCGTGGTCAAATATTAAACTAGATTTTGATAAGGGTGGAGATAGTTGGAAAAAAGCAGGGTCAAAACCATCAAATCCAAAAATTCAACCTAGATTTAAAATTAAAAGAACATTTAATATTAAAAAAAGTGTTTTTATCGGAAATACAGTTAAATATGCTTCTTATGCTTTAGAAGGAGGAAAAATTCAAAATTTTATTCAAGGTCGTATGGGAAAAATTATTAAAGACAACATGAAAGAGAAGAAAGGTAAATTATTTTTACTTGGTAAAGAAACATCAGGTTTTGGTAGTTCACTTCCTGGTATTGGTTACACAGACGTACTTTAATTATGACTTTAGTAAAAACAAGAGCAGCATTTGAAAAAGCAGTTACAGATGCGGTAACAGACGTAGACCCAACTGTTTCTATGGTTTATGACAATGTTACTTTTACAACTTCGGGTAAAACTAAAAAATATGTGATGATGATGGTCAACTACACTCAATCAACATTACAAAATCAAGGAGCAAGTTCAGATTTTTATTCTGGTGTTATTCAATGTAATATTTACGTCCCAAAAAGTAAGGGGACAAGTCAGTTATCTGAAATAGCTGAAGCAGTAATTGATGGTTTAACTTCTGTAAATGCTTCTACTTATGTTGATACTTTTAGTGTAAAACCAAGAGTACAGGATATTAATGGCCCTACAATGCTTGAAATCGAAGATAGAAGTCATTTTGTTGGTGTAATATCTTGCCAATTCTCAGCCAATGCCTAGTATAATAAAGTAGCAATACTTATTTTATGACTAGAGCAATCGAACTTTTAAAGAATAGTTTTGGTGTGAGCCAACTATATCAACATGACGTAATCAAAGACGGGAAAATTATTTTTAGTGTTTATTGGCACCCACTTACTATTGCTGAAAGAGAGTCGATAACCAAAAAATCTAATATGAATGACACTAATGATTTTGCTTTGATGTTAATGATTGAAAAGGCATTAGATAAAGATGGAAATAGAATTTTCCAAGACGGGGAAAAAGCAATTTTAAGAAGAGAAGTTGAAGCTAATATTTTACAGGAAATACAATTAGCAATGATAGAAGCTGGTCAGACTAAGGGGGTATCAGAGGCTAAAGCCGAATTGAAAAGCGAATAATGATTGGAAATTTATATTTTCATTAGCAAAAGAATTAGGTAAAACTGTTGCTGAATTATCAGAAACTTTAACCGTAGAAGAAATGATAGGTTGGGCTGCTTATGCAGAACTTGAATACGAAGATTTTGAAAGACAACAAGAACAAGCACAAAGAAATAGTGCTTTAAAAGGTAGAAAGAGGTAAGATATAATAAATGTTTTGATTTAGCAGTGGCTAATTACGAAGTTAATTTAAAATTAGCTCTAGATGGTGCAGAAAAAGCTGCACAAAAAATAAAAAACCTTAGAAAACATACAAAAGAATTAGATAAAGACATAAATAAATTTAATAGAGCAGTTGATAAAAGAATGGGGAAGAAGAAAGGAGAAGGAAGTTTTGTTTATAGTTTTAATAATTTATCAAAAGAAGTTAACAGTGCTAGAACAGCATTAAATAAAGCTGCGATTGGTACGGACAAGTTTAATGAAGCAGTAGAAAACGTAGTCAAAGTCGAAGAAACATATAACAAGGAATTAAAGAAAAGAGACCGTGCATTAAGAATACAAAGAATTGCACAACAGAAAGGTATTTCTCTTACAAAAGCTGAAGTAGAACTTGAAAAACAATTAGCGAAAGCAAAAGACGCAACAGCTAAAAAACAACGAAATAAAAGATTTGGTCAGACTATATCTAGTGCTGCCATCGGTGGAGCTTTTCCTTTATTATTTGGACAGACAGGTGCAGCAGCAGTTGGTGGTGGACTTGGCGGTTTAGCAGGTGGTGCGATTGGAGGTCAGTTTGGTTTTGCGTTGTCAATCGTTGGTACTGCGATAGGTTCTGCTATTGATAAAAATGAAAAATTTAGAAAATCTCTTGCTTCTTTAAATGTTCAATTTACTGATACAAGTGGAGGAACTCAAATATTAGCTGCTGATGTTGATAGATTAGCAAAAAGACTCGGTGTAACAAAAGATGAAGCGATTGCAGCTTTAAGTGCTTTTAGAGAATTTGGTTCTAGTTCAGTAGCAAAATCTTTAGTCAGTATTTTTGGATCTAATTCTGGTGCATTTGATACTTTAGCAGCAACAAATAGACAAGCTGCTTTAGCTAAACAAATATTTGATACAAGAAAAGAAATAGGTAATCAAATTGCAAAACAACTATTACAACAAAATTTAGTTAATGATAGTGCAACTATTGAATTAGCTTTAGCAGAGGCAAAAGCAAAAGCAGCAAAAGATCAAGCTATTGCTGAAGCTAAAGTTGTTAAATTACAAGACTTGGCTTTAGCTGCTGCTGCAACTGGACCTGGTAATGTTGTTGACCCTAAAATTTTTGGAGAAGAAAGAGCACAAAAAATACAAGAAGAATTTGATAAAAATAGATTGAAAAGAATTGAAGATTTAAAAAATTCATTGAAGGAGGTTCGAGAATTACTTGGCCTTGTTAATGAAGCTAATGGTCAGTTTGGACAATCAGGAGTTTTAGCTTTCTCTGCTATTAATGACAAAGTAAAAGATTTGCAAGATGAAATGAAAGCATTGCAAGATCCGATAAGAGCCGTAATACAAGTATCAGATGCTATGGCAACTTCATTTGAAGAATCATTTAAAGGAATTATTAAAGGAACTATGACTGTTGCTGATGCGTTTAGAAATATGTTGAATAAGATAGCAGATTATTTTATTGATACTGCTGCAAGAATGATGGCTAATCAGTTACAGCAAGGAATATTAGGTTTATTCAGTAATTTGTTTTCACCTGCACCTTTAGGAGATGTCCAAGGTGAGTTTATGCCTTCTAGACCTCAGTTTAGAGGAGCTAAAGCAGAGGGAGGACCCGTAAAAGGAGGAAGCAGTTATCTTGTTGGAGAACGTGGTCCTGAGATGTTTAGCCCAGGTGTATCAGGAATGATCACACCAAATCATGCTCTTGGTGGTTCTACAAATGTCGTGGTAAATGTAGATGCCTCTGGTTCTTCTGTTGAAGGTGATAAACAACAAGGTAGAGAACTTGGTCGTCTTATTTCAGTTGCAGTACAATCTGAAATATTACAACAGAAAAGACCTGGAGGTTTACTTGCATAATGTCTACTTTTAATGACTCAATAGGAGGAGGAACTACTCCAGGTGCAACAACTCCAACATATGGACAACAAAAGAGATCAGCACCAAATACTAGAACAGTGCGTTTTGCTGATGGCTATGAACATAGAATATTATTTGGACTTGCGGAACATCAAAATCCAAAAATATTTAATTTCACTTTCAATGTTTCTCAAGCAGATGCCGTTAAAATTGAAGATTTTTTTGATGCAAGAGCAAATGATAGTGCCAGTTTTAATTTTACTCCTCCTGGAGAAGCCAGTTCATCTAAATTTGTCTGCGAATCATGGTCAAAATCTATTCCATTCTTAAACAGAGCAACAATACAAGCAACATTTAGGGAGGTGTTTGAACCATGAGTGCAACAGTTTGGTCTGCTGGTGCTTCTTTATCCGTAAATACAATAATTGCTCCTACAGAAAGCAAAAGAGTTGCTGGTTTATTTTTTAAAGTAACTGTAGCTGGAACGACAGGAACTTCGGAACCAAACTGGCCTAAAGCCATTAAAGAAACAATAAACGGGGAAACTCGTTTTATCACAGTTTATGATAATGATGTTCGATATGTAGCTCTTAGTACTGTTTTTAGTGATTTACAGCCTATAAACCCTTCTGCAATTATTGAATTATTTGTTCTTCAATTAGACACAGCTTTACATGGAACAAATTCTGGTCATCCTTCGTCTAATAATGAAAATAATATTTACCGATTTCACGCAGGATCGAATCTTAATGCAAATGGTGAAATAGTTTGGGCTGGTAAATCTTACCTTAGATTTCCTGTGATTGCAGAAGGTTTTGCTTTTCAACGTGGGCAGCTACCAAGACCCAAACTTATTGTCAGTAACGTCACAGGATTTATGTCAGCAATTTTGGAGGCTGTTAATTTAGTTACCGTAGGTAATGATTTAACTGGTGCTACTGTTACCAGAGTAAGAACAATGGCAAAATTTCTTGATGCTGTTAATTTTCCAGGTAACTCTAATCCATTAGGTACACCAGATCCTACAGCAGAATTTAAACGTGAAATATATACAATAGATAGAAAAGCTACAGAAAATAGAGAAATTGTAGAGTTTGAATTGGCAGCAGTTTTTGATCTTGCTGGTATAAGAGCACCTAAAAGGCAATGTACAAGATCATTATTTCCTAGCATTGGTACGTTTAGACAATGAGCTGGAAAGATGACGCATTGGTTCATGCGAAAGACCAAGATCCAAAAGAAGCGGTAGGACTTTTATTAAATATTAGAGGCAAGCAAAAGTACTATCCCTGTCAAAATTTATCAATAACAAGTTATCAAGAATTTATACTAAATCCAGAGGATTATGTAAAAGCAGATAACTTGGGAGAAATTATTGCTGTTGTTCATAGTCATCCATCAACATCTCCAGAACCAAGTCAAGCAGATAAAATTAGTTGCGAACAAAGTAAATTGCCCTGGTATATTGTTAATCCTAAAACTGAAAAATGGGGCAAATATATCCCAAACGGTTACGTTCCAGATATTTTAGGTAGGCAATGGGTTTGGGGTGTAACTGACTGTTGGAGTCTAGTGGTGGATTGGTATAAAAAAGAAAAAGGTATTGTTCTAAAAGATTATGAAAGAAATATGACACCTGAGGAATTTTTAGAAGATCCTTTGTTTGAAAGTTATGCGTGGCGTACAGGTTTTAGAGAACTTAGGTCAGATGAAAAGTTAGAAGTTGGAGATGTATTATTAATGTCAATAATGTACCCAACTTTAAATCATGTAGCTATTTTTCTAGGAGATATGGTTTTACATCATTTAGCGGATAGACTATCTTGTAGAGAGCCTTACTCTGAATGGTTGTTAAAATGTACTGGTAAGAGGTATCGCTATGCTCAGAAAAGTTAAACTTTATGGAGAACTAGCTGACTTTGTAGGTCATAAAGAATTAGATGCTGTAATAAATTCTACTGCTGATGCTATAAGTTTTTTAATACATAACTTTCCAAAGTTGGAAGCACATATGGCTGATAGATATTATCAAGTACTTATTGGAGATTATGATATTGATGAGACTGAATTACATAATCCAATAGGACAATCTGATATAAGTATTGTTCCTGTTATCACTGGTGCTGGTGGTGGTAGGGGTATAGGAAAAATATTATTAGGTGCTGCATTGATTGGAGGAGCATTTTTGTTTACACCATTGACTTTTGCTAATTTTGGAAGCACAGCGGTTGGTTTTGGTAGTGCTGCTGGTATTGGTAAAGGAGTTGCGTTTATTGGAACTTCTTTAGTATTAAGCGGAGTATCAGAGTTGTTATTTCCTCTTCCAGAACCACCTGATAATGAAGAAGACCCACGTATATCATTTAACTTTTCTGGTATTCAAAACACATCAAGGGCTGGTACATCTCATCCAATAGTATATGGTGAAATAGTAACAGGATCAGTCGTAATCTCTGCTGGTGTTGACACGAATCAGGTGACGGGATGACAGATAAAATTATTAGAGGTTCTGGTGGAGGTAGAAAGTCACCTCCTGCTCCAACAAGAGCACCTGATACTTTAAATAGTAGGCAGTTTGCTTCTATTCAAGATTTATTATCTGAGGGAGAAATTGAAGGTTTTGCGACTCCATCAAAAGCAGGAATAAATAATAGAGCATCTAATGAATACAAAAATGCAGCTTTAAAAGATATATTTTTAAACGATACTCCTATTCTTAGATTAAGTGCTAGTAATACATCACCTGCAACGGGAGATTTTAATTTTCAAAATGTAAGTTTTACACCTCGTTTTGGAACAGCCAATCAACAACATATTCCAGGTATTGAAAGTAGTCAATCAGTAACTTCTGTAGGTGTGTCTCCTACTAACCCTGCTGGAACTGTTGATTCTGGAGAAGCAAATGCTGTCACTCGTCAAATAACAAATACTAATGTTGATGCAGCAAAAATTACAATTACTTTTCCGCAGTTACAAAAAGCAACAGATGAAGGAGATTTACTTGGTTCTTCTGTTCAATTAAAAATACAAATTCAATATAACGGTGGTGGTTTTAATGATGCTTTTCCTGCTGATACAATCACAGGTAGAACTGCTGATACGTACCAAAAAGAGTACCGTGTAAATATTGATGGCTCGTTTCCTGTAGATATTAGAGTTGTTAGATTAACTAAAGATAGTACATCATCTCAGTTAGTTGATAAGTTTACTTGGACAAGTATTGGTGAAATTGTTGATGACAAACAGACTTACCCTAATAGTGCATACACCAATATACGGATAGATTCTGAACAGTTTAGTTCTGTACCAACAAGAGCTTTTCGTATTCGTGGTATAAAGGTAAAAATTCCAGGAGCAGGTGCATCAAACTCTGGTACACCTACTGTTGATTTGCAGACAGGCAGAATAATTTATCCAGCAGGCTACATATTTAATGGAACAATGGGTGCTGCCCAATGGTGCTCCTGTCCTGCAATGATACTTCTTGATCTTTTGACTACCGAAAGATATGGTTTTGGAACGCATATTACACAGAGTTCGCTTGATTTATATAGTTTTGTAGCAGCAAGCAGATATGCTAATGAACAAGTAGATGATCTAAGAGGCGGTTCAGAGGCAAGATTTAGTTGCAATGTAAATATACAAGGCACTACAGAAGCTTATACATTAATCAATGAATTAGCTGGTGTTATGAGAGCTTTTCCTATATGGCAGACAGGTTCGATAACTCTTACGCAAGATAGGCCAACAGATCCAAGTTATTTATTTAGTTTGGCAAATGTAGGTGAAGGTGGGTTTTCATATTCGGGTAGCAGCTTAAAACAAAGACATTCTGTTATATCTGTCAGTTATTTCAATATGGATAGCAGAGAAATTGATTACGAGGTTGTTGGTGATAATGTAAGTGGTCCAAATGCTTTACAAGAAGATATAGATAGACAGGCTAAACTAGGAGTCGTAAAAAAAGATGTAAAGGCTTTTGCCTGTACATCAAGAGGTCAGGCATTTAGATTAGGTAAGGCAATATTATTTAGTGAAGAACAAGAATCTGAAGTTGTCAGTTTTACTACTTCTATTGATGCAGGAGCTATCGTCAGGCCTGGTAGTGTAATTAGAATTAACGATCCAGTTAGAAGTGGAGCTAGAAGAGCAGGTAGAATTAAATCTGTTAATAATGCAAAAACTGAAATAACTGTTGATAATCCTGAAGACTTAAGTGGTTTTATGGGTAGTGGTACTGATCATAAATGTAGTGTCATGTTACCTAATGGTACAGTGGAACAAAAAAATATATCTTTAACTAGTGGTATTCAAGGTTCTGTTATACATTTAGATTCTGCATTATCAGAGGCACCTAATGTAAATTCTATGTGGTTGTTGCATAAATCTACTTCATTTCATCAGACTTTTAGGGTAATAACAGTTGAAGAGCAAGATGGTATAAATTATGCAATTACAGCTTTAACATATCTTCCAGCTAAATATGCAACTATTGATAGTGAAAATGTAAGTATAACTTTACCTGATCGTAATGTTTCTCTTCTTAATCAACCAGTAGATCCACCATCTAATTTAAGAGTTAGCAATGGGTTAGGCGAATCAAAAGAAATTATATTTACAGTAAATGCTTTAGCTGTTTCAAAAATATTATTGACTTGGGTACCTGTTACAGGCGTTACGCAATATTTAGTTCAATACAGATTTAATAATTCAAACTTTGTAAGTGAAGTTGTATTTAAACCTGATTTTGAAATTTTAAATTCAGAAAGAGGCACTTATGAATTTAAAGTATTTTCATTTAATGCAGCCTTACAATTATCTGCTACTTCAAGTGATTTAACATTTAATGCTCTTGGTAAAACTGTGCCACCTGCGGATGTACAAAATCTTACATTAGAACCTATAACTAATAAACTTATACGTCTACGTTGGTCAGAATCTACAGATCCAGATGTAATTCATGGAGGTAAAGTCTATTTAAGACATTCAAATAAAACGGATGGTACTGGTAGTTTTCAAGATTCTGTTGATTTAATTCCTGCTTTAGCTGGTAATACAACAGAAGCGGTAGTGCCAAGTGTTGAAGGAGAATATATTTTAAAATTTAGAGATGATCAGGGTTTATTTAGCCAAGGTGAAACTTCCGTTATATTAGATTTACCTGATTTAATAGATAGTCAACAAATATTTGTAGATAGAGAAGACACAGACCCTACAGCTTTTGGAGGAGCTAAAACTAATGTATTGGTTTCTGCAGGAGCTTTAGAACTAAGTGACCCTTCTGCAAATTTAACAGGCACTTATACTTTTGCTGAGATTTTAGATTTAGGTGCTGTATTCTCTTTAAATCTAAAAAGATTAATACAGGCTATAGGCTTTGTTGTAGGCAATGCAAATACAATAGATGAGTTAATACCAAATGGAACATTTTGGGATGATTATGCTCAAGACGGTAACTTTGACGGTTCACAAATTAATGATGTTAGTGCCTCTATTGCAGTAAGAACAACAACTGCTGCACCTAGTGGTTCGTCTTATGCAGATTCAGATTTTGCTAATAAACCATTTAATACATTTGCTAATGGAACATATAAAGGAAGAGGTTTTCAATTTAGACTAACTTTAAGTTCTGAAAGTATTGCTCATAATATATCTATTCAACAACTTGGAATAACAGCAGATTTTGAATCTAGAACTGAAAGAAGCTATGTAAGTGGCAGCAGCACGTCTACAGCACCTTTAACATCTAGCACTTCTACATCAGGTTTAGATGTGACCTTCGGCAAACCTTTCTTTGTTGGAACGTCAAATTTAGGAGGTGCAAATGCTTTCTTACCTTCTGTTGGCATCACAATAATAGGTGCAGCAGCAGGAGATTATTTTGTTTTATCTAATGTTACAGGTACAGGGTTTAACATAAAAATATTAGACAGTTCTAATAATCCTGTTAATCCTGCTAAACAATTTACGTTCCAAGCTGTCGGTTACGGTAAAGGGGTGTAATATAGAGAAAAAGATTTTTAAATGTCATTTCAAGTAGGTAATAAAAATATAGATAATGCTTCTGGTCAAGTTGTAAGACTAGATATAGAAAATACTATAAAAACTGTAGCAAATAATAATTATGGTTCAAGAAACAACGCAGGTACAATATTACCTTGTGAATTTTTAGCAGATAGTTCAACTAGTAAACTATTGATAAGAAAATCTACTGGAGGAGACCAAGCTAATCCTAACCCTACTTCTGGAACTGCTGCAACTTTTTTTGAAGTAGGAGATTTAGATACAGCTAATTTAGGTTTATTGCCAAAAGCGGGTGGAACCTTAACTGGTGTTTTGCAATTACCAAATGGTACACAGGCAGTACCAGCTTTAAATTTAGGTGATACTAGCACTGGCTTATATAGACTTAGTACTAACGTGCTTGCAATATCAGCAAATAATACTAAAAAAATTACTGTAGATTCTACAGCTACAGAGTTTTTTGGAAGTGAATCGGTTGGTGCAAGAATAAGACTTTTAGAGGCAAGTAATAATGGTGGTCATTATGTAGAATTAAAAGCTGGCGATTCAATCTCTAACAATCTTATACTTACCCTACCTGCGGCAGATGGTACAAGTGGACAGGCATTGCTTACTAACGGATCTGGAACGCTTAGTTTTGGAGCACCAACTGTAGGTGCTGCTAATTTAACTGGCAATACTCTTGCAAGCGGTGTTACAGCTTCGAGCCTTACATCAGTAGGAACTTTAAGTTCTCTATCTGTCACTGGAACGTGCACAGTTAACACTTTAGCTGTATCTTCTGGTGGTGGTATTGACTTTTCTGCATCACCCCATCAACAAGCAACTAGTGAACTTCTTGATGACTATGAGGAGGGAACTTGGACACCATCTTTAGAATTTGGAAGTTCTGCAACAGGTATAACTTATACAAGCCGTGCTGGTACTTATACAAAAATAGGAAGACAAGTTACTGTTAATTTTGAAATTACTTTATCTGATAAAGGTTCTCAGGCGGGTGTTGCCCGTATTGATGGCTTACCTTTTTCTGTTGCTAATTTAATGTCAGGCACAACACTTCAAGCTAATGGGCCGTGTGGTTTTTGGGATAATGTAACTGATTCTTCTTATATTGTTTTTTCAGCTTTAACTGATACTAATGAGTTACGTATAGGTCATACGTTAGACAAACTAGACGAAACACAGAACATGGTAAATACAGACTTTAATAATAATTCATTTCTTCGTGGTTCTATCACGTATTTTACAGCAACATAGACCGTAGCTAAGTCTATAAACTAAGCCTAAATCTGTTTTAATTAGAAATTAATCCTAATGGCATTGACTGAATCTATTGAATACGACAAGATAGAAGTCGTAGGACAATATAAAAACATACAAGTTCGTAAAGCTACAGTAATTAAAAAAGATAGCACAGAAATAGCAAGATCTTATGAAAGATATGCTTTATCTTGTGGATCTCTTGATACTTCAGATAATTTAGTTGATAATCCATTAGATAAAGAACCAGACGGAACTACAGCTATACCTGATGAAGTAAAAAATATTTGTAATGCTGTATGGACTTCTACTGTTAAAGACGCATATAAAGCTAAACTTATAGCAGATAAAAGTCTTTAAGATATGGCAATTCAACCAGGAACATATAACTTTACGCTTCAACGTAGGTCAGATCATAATATTCCTTTATTATTTAAAGATGGAAATAATACTGCGATAGATTTAACTGGATTTACGGTAGAAGCACAAGTTTGGGAAGAAACACGTACCACAAAATATGCAGACTTTTCTGTTACTTATACTGATCGTTCTGCTGGTTCTGTTTCTATAGCGTTGACAGATACACAAACAGCTACATTTACACCTAATATTTTAAAATATGATGTTTTATTAACTGATCCTTCAGGGTCGAAAGAATATTATTTAGAGGGTATTATATATGTAAGTGAAGGGTACACCACATGACTACACTAAAAAATACAGTTATTGTAAACGGAGAAACCAGTGTTGTAACTGTTAAAACAGCAGGGCCACAAGGTCCTAGTTTACCTGATGGTGATAAAGGTGATGTAACGGTATCCAATAATGGTACAGCTATGGCTATAAACACTGGTGCGGTTACAAGTACAAAAATATTAGATGGAACGATTGTAGATGCGGATATAAATGCCAGTGCTGCTATTGCAGGTACAAAGATTTCTCCTGATTTTGGATCGCAAGATATTACTACAACTGGTCATATAGATTTACCAGACGCTTCAACAATTAAATTAGGAGATAGTGATGAGTTTCAAATCCAACACACTGCTGGTGGAGCTAGTTTAATTTCTGAAACTGGTAGTGGTAATTTAGAAATACGAGCTACAAATATAAATTTAAAAGATTCAAATGCAAATAATAAGTTAGCAACTAATAGTCTTGGAGTTGCTATTACAGGAAATTTAGACGTTAGTAATGGACTTGATGTAACAGGTAATCTGACAGTAAGTGGAAACATGACCGTTTCTGGAACGACCACAACGATAGATACGACTACACTTACAGTTGAAGATAAAAATATTGAACTAGGCAAGGTATCAACTCCTACCGATACTACTGCTGATGGTGGTGGTATTACATTAAAGGGTGCGACAGATAAGACGTTCCAATGGTTAGATGCAACTGATTCCTGGACAAGTAGTGAGAATATTGCATTACCTGATAATAAAAAATTAAAACTCGGTGCATCGCAAGATATAGAGATATTTCATAATGGATCTAATTCATTTTTTATAAATAATACAGGATATTTACAAGCTAAAGTTACAAACGGATCTATTTTTTATGACGCAGAAAATCACGTTTTTAGAAAAGCTGATGCTTCTGAAAATATGGCTAAATTCTTACAAGATGGAGCAGTAGAATTATATTTTGATGGCAGTAAGAAATTTGAGACTACAAGTCTTGGTGGAACTTTAAGTGGAACACTTGCGGTATCTGGAAATATTTTACCTAATGGTTATATAAAAGTTCTTGATAATCAACCTATTTATTATGGAACAGGTAATGACTTACAAATTTATCATGACGGTAGTAATTCTTATATAGCAGAAAATGGTACTGGTGATTTACTTGTAAATACAAGTCAGATGCGTATAAAGAACGCTGCCAATAATGAGACAATGGCAATATTTACCGAGAACGGAAAAGTTCAACTTTGGTACGATAACTCAGCTAAGTTTGAAACAACTTCATCTGGAGCAACTATTACAGGAGATTTAACTCTAAATGAATCCAACCCAGTAATATTTTTCAATGATACAGGTGATAATCCTGATTATGAAGTAGGCAACCATGACGGTGTTTTTGTTATTCAAGATAATACAAATAGTGTTAACAGATTTGTTATTAATACAGATGGTCATATTGATATAGCTGGAAATTTAGATTGTGCAAGTGGTATTGACGTTACAGGTCATGCAACAGTTTCCCAAAGTTTAACTGTCACTGGTACTACAAGTTTAGGCGAAACTGTCAATATTACTGGTAACGACCCTAATATTACTTTTGTTGATTCAAATAGTAATCCTGATTTTAAAATTTTTGCAAATGGAGGTACTTTAAATTTTGTTGATTCAACAAATAGTGCAAATAGACTTGTAATAAATTCAGATGGTCACATTGATATATCTGGCGATCTAGACGTTGGTGTAAGTCTTGATGTTGCTGGAAGTATCATATCAGGAGGACTTATAAAAACTACTGGCAATCAAATAACTATAGAAGGTGTTGCACCTGTTTTAACTTTTACAGAGACTAATGATAACCCTGATTATCAAATATCAGGTAATGGTGGTGCTTTAACTTTTAAAGACACTACTAATGCCGTTGAAAGGTTAAAAATTAATTCTGATGGCAATGTACGAATCCCAGTAGACAACGGAAAACTACAAATAGGTGCTAGTCAAGATTTAGAGCTATATCACGATGGAAGTCACTCATTTATTGATAGAAAATCTGGTGGAACTGGTGATATTTATGTTCGATTAGGTACTGACAATGCAATTATTGCCAAGACAGATGCAGCCGTAGAACTCTATTATGATAATAATAAAAAATTTCAGACAACTTTAACTGGAATCGAAGTTGCAAATACCGCTGCTGACATAAATATTAAATCTAGCACTTCTTCTAACAGTGGTGGTGGTCAGATTACATTTGAAAACGTAGATGGTAATGGTCAACCTAGAGATGTAGTAAGAATAAAAGGCGACACATCTGGTAATGGAGGATATGGTGAGTTAACTTTACAAACAGCTTTTAACAATACTTTAAATGATCGTTTAGTTATTAAAAAAGATGGCAACGTACAACTACCAGTAGATAACGCAGTACTACAACTCGGTGCATCCCAAGATTTAGAGATTGTTCATACAGGCAGTCAAAGCACAATTCAAAGTAAAAATGTTGATAATCTTACAGTGAGACAGCAATATGCTGGTGGTTATTTGTTTCTTCACGGAGATAATGTACATTTAAGATCCCAATCAACTAACGAACTATACCTTGCTGGAAATAACAATAATGACGTAAAACTCTATTTCGACAACTCTCAAAAGTTTGAGACACTTAGTGATGGTGTTAATATTACTGGTACGTTAAAGGTTAATGGTTCTGCTATTTCAACTGATAGTCTAGATAATATTGTTGAAGATACTTCACCACAGTTAGGCGGTGCTTTAGATACTAATAATCAAAATATTGAATTTGGTGACGTTGGTAATTTAACTCAAAACCGCTTAAGGTTTGGTGCTAGTAATGATTTGTCTATATTTCACGATTCTTCTAGTTCAACAAACTTTATATCTACTGTTGGTAGTAATTCCTGTTCAATTACAAGTGAAAGAACTGATTTCAAAAATGGTAGCAACAATGAGACTTTTGGTTCATTTATAGCTAATAGTGCAGTAGAACTCTATTTTGACAACAGTAAAAAATTTCAGACAACTTCTGTTGGAGCTACAGTTACAGATAATTTCAGCATAACTGATTCTGCTGGTGCTCAAAGACTGTTAATGGGTAATCAGGATAGTTTTGGTGTTAACTGTCCAAAAATACTTAATTCTGGTAATGGAATACTTACTATTGGTATTGGAGATAGTTGGTCAGGAGATGGTGGTACTCTTACAAGTCAATTAAAAGTATTAAAAGATGGTACAGTACAACTACCAATAGATAACCAAAAACTAGAAATCGGTGCTAGTCAAGATTTACAACTTTATCACGATGCAACAAACAGCATCATTGCAAACAGTACAGGAAACACATATATAAAAGGATTAGGTGGAAGCGGTAATACAATTATTTTAGAACCTAAAAATAATGAAAACTCTGCAAAATTTATACCTGACGGAGCAGTAGAACTCTATTACGATAACAGTAAAAAGTTAGAAACTTTATCTGGTGGAGTAAGAGTACATGGTGATTTAAGAATTAATGATAATGAAAACATTTATTTAGGTGATGGTGCTGATTTACAAATATCAGTTGGTTCTAATAATGATGGTGTTATAAATCAAGTTGATGGAGACTTAAAGT